>Ga0307430_1000187_pt1 | contig 61695 bp, 41 predicted proteins | sample SalMarWE160130MG_FD_202159 | JGI IMG/M metagenome (GOLD analysis project Ga0307430, IMG submission 202159) | Salt marsh sediment microbial communities from the Plum Island Ecosystem LTER, Massachusetts, United States - WE1603-130 | ecosystem: Environmental > Aquatic > Marine > Intertidal zone >... | reverse complement strand
AACTTCTGGTTTTGGACTCTATCCGCTTTAGAGCTTGGGCTTCCATTTCTCCCTCCTTTGTGAACTATTGTAAATGAAAATATCTCTTCTAACAACCCTAACCGGACAAATGTCCTAACTGTAAAAAATACTGATAGGGGGATGCCGATTTAACCATTCAACAATTTTACCATTTAACTTGTCTTTTACACTTAGTGCCTTTGTGGCTAAAAATAAAAAAACTACAAATTTCTTTGTAGTTTAATTTTTAACCACTAAGTTATTGATTGATAATTGGATAGTTGTCAGAGCTTGATATACACATTTACTTTTCTAATGGAGTTTTACTCCGTAGAAAGGAGGTGATCCAGCAGCGCCTTCCGGCACAGCTACCTTGTTACGACTTCGCCCCAGTCACCAGCCTTACCTTTGACATCGCCCTATAAGAGTCGATGGCTTTGGGTACTGCCGACTTCCATGGCGTGACGGGCGGTGTGTACAAGACCCGGGAACGTATTCACCACGACATTCTGATCCGTGATTACTAGCGATTCCAGCTTCATGCAGGCGAATTTCATCCTGCAATCCGAACTGAGACCAATTTTAGGGATTGGCTCCCCCTTGCGGGTTTGCTGCCCTCTGTATTGGCCATTGTAGGACGTGTGTAGCCCTGGACATAAGGGCCATGATGACTTGACGTCGTCCCCACCTTCCTCCCCGTTATCCGGGGCAGTTCCTCTCAAGTGCCCAGCGTTATTTTAACCTGATGGCAACAAGAGGAGGGGGTTGCGCTCGTTACGGGACTTAACCCAACACCTCACAGCACGAGCTGACGACAGCCATGCAGCACCTGTGAAGGCTCCGGGCTGGTTACCGGTCGTCACCCTTTCAGGTTTCTACTTCCTACATGTCAAGTCCAGGTAAGGTTCTTCGCGTTGCCTCGAATTAAACCACATCCTCCACCGCTTGTGCGGGTCCCCGTCAATTCCTTTGAGTTTCATCCTTGCGAACGTACTCCCCAGGCGGGGCACTTAACACGTTAGCTCCGACGCAGACTTAATCGCCTACGTCAAGTGCCCATCGTTTACGGCTAGGACTACCGGGGTATCTAATCCCGTTTGTTACCCTAGCTTTCGGACCTCAGCGTCAGTCTTGACCCAGAGAGCTGCCTTCGCCGTCGGTGTTCCTTCTGATATCTACGCATTCCACCGCTACACCAGAAGTTCCACTCTCCTCTGCCAGACTCAAGATAACCAGTTTTGGACGGCAGCCATCCGTTGAGCAGATGGTTTTCACGTTCAACTTAGTTATCCGCCTACGTCCTCTTTACGCCCAGTGATTCCGGACAACGCTTGCCACTTCCGTATTACCGCGGCTGCTGGCACGGAATTAGCCGTGACTTCCTATCTAGAGTACCGTCACCTTGAATATTTATTAGATATTCAAGGCATCGTCCTCTTTGACAGGGGTTTACAACCCGAAGGCCTTCATATCCCCCAAGTGGTGTCGCTGGATCAGACTTTCGTCCATTGTCCAATTTTCTAGCCTGCTGCCTCCCGTAGGAGCCTGGGCCGTGTCTCAGTCCCAGCGTGGCCGGTCACCCTCTCGAGCCGGCTACCTATCGCAGTCTTGGTAAGCCTTTACCTTACCAACAAACTAATAGGACGCGAGCCCCTCAATAAGCGATATCTTCTAAAGATAGGACATCTTTAACCATTAGGCTTATACCTTTTGGCATTATTGGGAATTACCCTTGATTTCTCAAGGCTATTCCTAACTCAAAGGCAGGTTACTCACGCGTTACTCACCCGTCCGCCGCTAAACTTCAGCAATATAAATACCGCTGACGCTACGCACGACTTGCATGGCTTAGACACACCACCAGCGTTAGTCCTGAGCCAGGATCAAACCCTTCATGAAAAAGAGTTTATTATAGAGAACCCTGACAACTATCCAATTATCAATGATCTGATATATAATATAATTTTTTCTTTTTTTGTCAAGGTCTTTTAAAGCGATTTTTTGCTTTTTTTTTAGTTTTGATTTCTTCTGTAAAACCTTGATTTTAAAAATGTTTAAAAAAAAGCTCTTCGTTTTTTGCTTTTAGCTTTTGGCTAAAAACGAATAAAGAACTTTATGCTCTTTTGTCCCTTGTGGCTACTTTTAAGATTTAGGTGTTGTGGGGTGATTTAATGCGAAAAGCAAACGTCGAATAGCGAACAGCTCAATTTTTATGGTATAAAAGAAATAGAGAGTGTTTTGCTTAAACCTTCGGGTCCGATAAGTATTGCACCCAGAGAAACATTTATACTATGGTGTTTTATGTTTATAGCAAAGGAAGAACCTGCCAAATTGGAAGTTTGGATACCGTTGAATTTACCTATTTTTCCGTTATATCCGGCAGTGAGGCCGATTTTTTTATTTAAATTGTACGAGATAAAAGAACATGGACCAAACTGAGTGCTGTATTCGAGGGAAAATACTATATTGTCTAATGAAAGGAGTCCTCCAAGCCTTGAATCTACCGGAAAACTCTCTTTTTCTGTTAAAAAAGCTTTAATTTGTTTTCCGAAATTCCGCACGTAAACAGAAAAAGATAATAATTCGTTTAAGGTATAAATTCCGCCTATGTCTATACCCAATCCGTAACTTTGATATTCGTCAACAGTTGTATAGGGCAGAAGAATCTTTGCTCCTATAATGTATTTATTTACCTCTAAATTTCCTGCTATTACGGGAATTGCGGATTGGTAATTAAATATACCTGTTGAATCGCCCATCATATTTGTTCTGGTCATTCCTTCACTGCGCATTAATTGTACTCCTAAACCCAAATTGAAAGAATTTAGCTCCCATATTTTACCAAAAGATCCAAAAATTATGTTTGAATAATCATAAGCTGATACGATATAAGTATTTTTCCCCATTCCCGCAGGATTCCAAAAGAGATTTTCGGGTTCTTCTTTAATTGTAGAGAATGCCGTACCGTAAGAAAACACTTTTCCATTATAGGGCATGGTTAAATACGTAAAGGATAGTAATATTAAGATGTTCATTCTACGGTAACAGATTTTGCCAGATTTCTGGGGCGATCAACGTCTCTTTCGTTTAGAACTGCTATGTGGTAAGCGAATAGTTGCAAGGGTATGCTTACCAGTATAGGGGATAGGTTTTCCTCGCATTCAGGGATATAAAATACATCGCTTCCCAGTTTTTTTATTATCTTGTCACCTTCTGTCCCTATAACGATAACTCTTGCTTTTCTTGACTTTAACTCCTCAATATTACTTAACATTTTATCATAAACCGAAGACTTGGTTGCTATAGCAACAACAGGACTTCCTTCAGAGATAAGAGCAATTGGACCGTGTTTCATCTCTCCTGCGGGATAACCGGTCGCGTGAATATAAGAAATTTCTTTAAGTTTTAAAGCGCCTTCAAGAGCAGACGGATAATTGATTCCTCTTCCTATAAACATAAAAGCTTTCGCGTTTTTGAATTTTTCAGCTATTTTCTTTATTTCGTTTTCTTTTTCAAGTATTTTTTTCATCTTTTTCGGCAATGCCTTTATTTCTTTTATTTTTTTGCTGATTTCGGAATCATCAAGTGTCCATTTGAGTTTCGCCAGGTATAATGAAAAGAGATATAGCTGGAAGAGTTGAGATGTAAAGGCTTTTGTTGATGCTACTCCAATTTCCGGTCCGGCGTCCAAATAAATAGTGCTGTCCGATTCTCGCGCAATAGTGCTTCCCTGTACATTAACCAGAGAAAGAATTTTTAAGAACTTGGCTTTTGCCTCCCTTAGTCCTGCGAGAGTATCAGCTGTTTCTCCGGATTGAGTTATTGCCATTACAAGAGGTTCTCCATCTCTTATTGGATTTCGATATCTGAATTCCGAAGATATGTCGATTTCAGTGCGAATACGAGCAAAATCTTCGAAAAGATATTTGCCTACATATCCTGCATGCCAGGAGGTACCGCAAGCCTGAATTATTATATGGGATAAATTCGCCAGCTCTTTAGGAGAAAAATTGAAGTTTTTCCCCAAATTGAATTCGTTTCCTTTAATTTTAAGTTTGATATTCTTTTTTATTACATTTGGCTGCTCATGGATTTCTTTTAACATATAATGTGGAAAATCGCCTTTTCCAAGACTTTCAGCACTCCACTTAATTTTTTTCTTCTCTTTTGTAACTTTTTTGTTTTCATTGTTGAAAAATTCGACTTTATTTTTTTGAATAACGCCCAGTTCGCCGTCGTTCATCGTAATAATATCTTTTGTATGATCAAGAAGTGCCGTTATATCGGAAGCAATAATATTTTCGTTTTTTCCTATACCGACGATTAGAGGACTGCCATATTTGTATACTACAATTTTATCCGGTTCCGCAGTACAAATAACCGCAATAGCGTATGAGCCTTTAAGTTTTGATATACTTTTTAGAACGCTTTCTTTTAAATTGCCTTTGTAATTTTCCTCTATCAGGTGAGCGATTACTTCTGTATCGGTATCGGATTTGAAGAAATGTTTTCTTTTTAAGAGTTCTTCCTTAAGAGAATAGTAGTTCTCTATAATTCCGTTGTGGACTACCGCTACCTGATTTTTGCAACCTACTTGAGGGTGAGCGTTCTGGTCCGAGGGCTCTCCATGTGTTGCCCAACGGGTATGTCCTATTCCAATAGTTCCTGAAAGAGGTTTATCTGAAAGTATTTTCTGAAGATTCATCAATCTTCCCTTTACTTTTCTAACATCCAGATCCCCATCCATTACGGAGGCTACTCCTGATGAATCGTATCCTCTATATTCTAATCTCCAGAGCCCTGCCATTAAAACAGAATTGATATCTTTATCTCCTATATAGCCGACAATTCCGCACATTTATTTTTCCACCTGTTCTTTTATGAGGTCTATTAATTCTTTTGCACCCTCAAGCGTTGTTGCTTCTGCGATGATTCGCAATATGGGTTCGGTTCCGCTCATCCTTATGTGTACCCAACTGTCATCTTCTGTTATTCTAATTCCATCGCTTAAATCTAAGTTCTTATTTTTGTTCATACGCTTTATTTTTTCGAGTAATTCTTTCCCATCGTTAATATCTTCCATTTTTATTGCTTCTTTTATCATTTTGTATCGCGGAAGACTATTAACTATGTCCGATAACGTATCTTCCTTTTCTGCCAGGTACTGTAAAATAAGAGCCATAGTTCCCATACCGTCTCTAGTGTATTGCATTTCGGGATTAATAACTCCACCATTGCCTTCTCCGCCGATAACTGCTTTTTTTTCTTTCATTATTTTAACTACATTCGCTTCGCCGACAGGAGAACGGTAAAACTCTACTCCGGCTCTTTTTGCTATATCTTCAACGCTTTTGGTCGTAGATAGATTAACTACTACAGGTCCTTTCTTTTTGCTTAAAACAGCTTTTGTTGCTATAGTTATTGTGTATTCTTCGCCTATAGGAATTCCTTTTTCCGAAACAATTGAAATTCTATCACCATCGGGATCTGTTGCAAAACCTATATCGGCACCTGATTGTTTGACTTTTTCAGACAGATCCTTAAGATTTTCTGCTCTTGGTTCAGGTATTCTTAAAAACTCTCCGCTACCATCGCAGAAAATCGGATAAATTTCAACGTTTAAGCTATTTAGAAATTCCTGAAAAGCAAATGAAGCTCCTCCGTTTACACAATCTAAAGCAACTTTGAATTTTTTACTTTTTATTAATTCCGGGTTTATTCCTGAGATTGAAAGGACCCCTTTGATGTGTTCTTTAACTGCTTCTTTGTTTGTTTCTAATTTTCCATAATTTTTCGACGGTTTCCAGGAAATTTTATCTTTTTCCATTGATAGGAATTTTTCGGCTTCTTCTTCGTTTAAAAATTCTCCGGCAGGACCGACAAGTTTCAAGGCATTCCACTCGGCAGGGTTGTGTGAAGCAGTAATAACTATACCTCCGGAAGCTTTCAATTTCTTTACATTATAAAGCAAGGTGGGAGTGGGGGTGAGGTCTATATCAATTACGTCAACTCCAACACCTAAGAGACCGGAAATTACAGCGTTTTTAAGTGCTATTCCGGAAACTCTTGAGTCCCGACCAACGATTATTTTCTTTTTACCTGTAAATTCATCGAATGAAAATTCTCCGAATTTAGCGGCAAAATTTAAAATGATTTCCGGATCAAGTCCGTTACCTACAATACCTCTAATTCCGGAAACGCTTTTTATAAGCATCTATTCGCTCCATTAATTCTTTAAGTCCTTTATTTTTCTTTGCTGAAATAAAAACAGCTTCAGGATACTTTTTTTGCATGTGGTTAAGAAAGACCGGGTCGATTACTTGATCAGTCTTATTAAATACCAGAATATTATCAAAACCACTAATTTCCAAAAAATCCATTACTTTTCTGGTTTCCTCGAGTTCTTCTTCTATTTTTTCGGAGGAGATATCGACCAATATAATCCTGAGATTGGAATCTTTAGCTTCTTCGAGAGTTGATTTGAAGGAGGACATTATTTCAGTTGGTATTCCTCGTATGAAACCGACTGTATCAATAAGTAGAAACTTATTACCATTATAGGTTTTCGCAAGTCTTGTAAGAGGATCTAACGTGACGAAAAGTTTGTCTTCTACAGCCGCATTACTATTGGTAAAAGCGTTTAAAAGTGTTGTTTTTCCGGCGTTTGTGTATCCGAGTAACGCGACACTAAAAGTTCCTTCTCTGTTTTTCCTTTGTATGTTTCTTGTTTTTTCTACTTTTTTTAATTCTTTTTTTAAATGATTGATTCTTTTTCTAATTTTTCTTCTATCAACTTCTAACTTTTTTTCTCCGGGACCCCGTGTCCCTATTCCTCCTCCAAGTCTCGAAAGTTCAACTCCGTGTCCCGTTAATCTACTTAGACGAAAACTGAGCTGTGCAAGTTCCACTTCTATCTTTGCAGATTTTGTCCGTGCGTGCTGTGCAAAAATATCAAGAATTATGTCCTGCCTATCAAGGACTTTTTTTTCTGTTATTTCCTCAAGATTTGATATCTGGGCAGGAGAAAGAGATTCGTTAAAAAGAAGAATATCAACGTCTATATCTTTTAAATAACTGGCTTTACCTTTTCCTATGTAGGTAGCTGTGTCCGGTTTTTCTTTAATCTGAATAATTTTTTCTATAGGAAGAGCTCCGGCGGTTTTTGCAAGAGATTCCAACTCCTTTAATTCTTCAATTTTTGCACTTTTTTCTTCATTTTTTTTCACCAGACTTATTATTAAAGCTTTTTCTTTTTTATTTTCTTTTACCGTATACATTTAGAAAATTAACATAGAAAGGATAAAAATCAAGTTAAGATATATAAAAAGGCTAATAAGCTTTTCCGAAGATTACTTTTTGTCTGGTAGGTTTTCCGGTGAATAAGCATTTACTCTCTTCTTTATTCTTTTTTTCGTCAAGTGGGATACAGCGTATCGATACGTTTAATTCTTCCTGTATCTTATTTTCTATTTCCTCATCCCCTCTAAAGTATACATGCGCAAAACCACCATGTATTTCGGGTTTTTCTGGGTTTGCAGGGGTAAAGAAATCGTAGAATTCTTCTTTAGAATTTATAGTTTTAGTATTGTCTTTCAATAACTTATCGGCTTTATCATAAAGCGAATTTTGGATCTCAGTTAATAGTCCTTGTGCGTTTTTAATAAATTCTCTGCTCTTTAAAGAGGAGTTTTCGTATGGGGATTTGTCTCTTCTGCTAAGTGTAACTTCGGTTGCCTCCGTTTCCTTTGGACCTATTTCAAGGCGAATAGGGACACCTTTTTTCACCCAATCCCATTTTTTTCTACCTCCGGGAATTTCGCTTTTGTCAACAAAAACCTCAAGTGAAGAATTGTTGTAAGTAATATCCGAAAGCTGTTTTTTTATTTTATCGCAATATTCGAAAACTTTATTTTTAGATTTATTATTTGGAACTACGGGTAGTATTACTATATGTAAAGGTGATAATTTAGGAGGTAAAACAAGCCCGTCATCATCGCTGTGTACCATAATTAAGCAACCTATTAATCGCGTAGATACTCCCCAGGAAGTAGTATAGGCGTATTTTAGCTTTTCGTCTCTGTCTAAAAACTTTATATCCGAGGCTTTCGCGAAGTTCTGTCCGAGATAATGAGAGGTTCCTGCCTGCAGGGCTTTGCGATCCTGCATCATGGCTTCTACCGAGTAGGTTATATCCGCTCCGGGAAACTTTTCTCCTTCGGTCTTGCGTCCTTTTATTACAGGTATTGCCATATTGTTTTTCATAAAATCGGAATATACGTTCAGCATAGTCAGGGTTTCTTCTACAGCTTCTTCTTTGGTGGCATGGACTGTATGTCCTTCCTGCCATAAGAATTCTGTAGTTCGGAGGAACATTCTGGTACGCAGTTCCCATCTTACTATATTTGCCCATTGGTTTATCAACAAAGGTAGGTCTCTATATGATTGGACCCATTTTGAAAACATTGCTCCTATGATTGTTTCTGAAGTAGGACGTATAACCAGAGGTTCTTCAAGTTCGCCTGCGGGTACTAACCCCCCGTTTTTTCCTTTTTCAAGGCGGTGATGAGTTACGACCGCGCATTCCTTGGCAAAACCTTCTACATGCTCTGCTTCTTTTTCAAGGAAACTTTTAGGAATAAAAAGAGGAAAATATGCGTTTTTATGACCCGTTTCTTTAAATCGCCTGTCCAATTCTTTTTTTATATTTTCCCAAATGGAAAAGCCCCAGGGTTTAATTACCATGCATCCCCGTACGGGGGAGTTTTCCGCAAGGTCGGCTGCTTTTATTACTTCTTGATACCACTGGGAATAATCTTCATTGCGTGTCGGTGAAATCGCGTATTTTCTGTTTTTCATCTGTATTTATTCCTCATTTTCGTTTGAATTTAATAATTTAAAGTAAATTGTCAACACCCGTTTAAAACTAATTTAGCCACAGAGACACAGAGAACACAGAGAAAAGAGAAATTGTTGTTTAAAACCCATCTCAACCCCAAAATAGTCTCACACAAAGCACGCAAAGAGCACAAAGAAAAAGAGATTATGTTGTTTTAACCCCACCCTCAACTACAAAATTAATCTCACGTTTATAATGAGAAAAAGTCTTGATTATTCAGGAGGTGGTGATATCCTTCTGACAGCTTGACTAAATGCAGAAGGTGGTTGGGTCTCCGTTGGGAAAGTATATATTATATACTAAACCCGTCTCACGTTTAACAACCACCTCCTGGATACATAAAATGGGATCTATCGCAAAGCGACAGACAACCCGAATAACCGCATAGTAAATTTAATATGCTGTGCAGATTTAGTCAAGAGAATAAACTTAAAAAAGGAGGAGTTATTATGTCGTATATTGGAGTAGATTTGCATAGCGATAAGTTCACTGCCGCGTTTAGGGACAAAACGAACAAAGATATCCTAAAATCTTATTATATAGACGAAAATGAAATAGATAATTTTAAAAAAGGTTTAAAGAAAAATGATTATATTTTCATTGAAGCTTCAACTCCTACTTTTGCTTTTACTGATTTATTAAAAGATAGGGTCAAAAAGACTATAGTCATTGATCCTTTTAAGTTTAGAGCGATAGCTGATAGTCGTAAGAAGACCGATAAAATAGATGCCAAACAATTAGCAAGAATGGGAAAGTATCATATCGAAGGAGATAAAAAATTCCTTCCGGAAGTTTATGTGGTTGAAAAAAGAATAAGAAAATTAAGATCTTTATTTACCACTTACAGACTTCTGAATAAAGAAATAACCATGATAAAAAACAGAATACACTCTCTATTCAAACAGAATTTAAAACCATATAGTAAAAAACATATCTTCGACGAAATAATGACAGGGTTAAAGCCTATAGACCTTGATGAAGAGTATAAAATACAGGTAGAAGTCTTATTTGACGTTCTTTCCAAGCTGGAAGAAAAGAAATCTGAAATAAAGAAAAAGATACTATTAACCGGGGAACCTTTTATTGCCGATATAGATATACTTGTAAGTATAAGTGGTATAAGTGTATTTGTAGCCTTAGGATTAATATCGGATTATGCTACAATAGAGAGATTTAAAAACGCAAAGCAATTCAGCAAATATCTAAGGAGTACTCCCAAATCAGAGGAGTCGAATAAAAAGGTAAAAACAGGAAAAACACAGAAAAACGGGAGAAAATTATCGATAGAATTAATGCTGCAATCGATAAATCATTTCAGAAGAGAAAGCCTTTTTATAGATAAGTTTTATCGGAGATTAAAAAAAGGAAAAGGAGGATGTAAAGCAAGGATAGCGGTTGTAAGGAAAATGTTCGTAGCCATCTATTTTATGCTTAGAGAAAGAGAGTATTACAGGTATATGAATAAGAAGTTACATGATAAGAAAATGCGCGAATACAAAAGGTTTTTGGCGAAAAATAAATAAGGGGTTGACTTTTTCTCATAACCACGGAGACACAGAGAACACAGAGCCCACCACATCCCAATAATGGGACGCAGATGAACGCAGATTTAAAAGGATTTTTTATTTATTGTTTTATTCTAACTTCTAACTTCCACTACTAACTTATTTAAATGTTGACAATGATGGTACTTTTAGTTATAATTCTAATGTATATGAAATTACCCAGAAATATTGAAATCAGTTTATACGGTTTAATAATGGAGTTGTTTTGGTTAATAGTAGTACATAACAAAAATGATGTAATTTTAGGCTATAACCATGAATGATCCAATTGGTTCAATATGGCGTAAGTGGGATTTGCATGTTCATAGTCCGCTTTCTATTCTTAGCAATCAATTCCCAAAGCTAGGAAATGGCAAACCCAAGTGGGAGATGTTTTTACTGAAATTAGAATCTTTGGAGATGGCAGTTATAGGTATAACTGATTATTTCACGATCGATGGCTATAAGGAACTCAAGGAATTTAAAAGGCAGGGTCGATTAAAGAATATTTTTTTAATACTTCCTAATATTGAATTCAGACTTAAGAATATTGTCTCAAGCCGAAATGGAGAAGAAAAAAGATTAAATCTTCATGTTATTTTCTCAGAAGAAGTTTCCGTATCAGATATCGAAGAACATTTTCTCCACGACATTCCATTTTATTATCAGGGAGATCCACAAAACCGAGATGAACGACGAAAATTAAAAACTTCAAATTTGGAAGCTCTCGGAAAAAAACTGATGGAACAGCACGCACCCTTCCGTAGTATGGGTATGAGTGCGCTTGAAATTGGTGCAATGCAAGCAGTTGTGGATCACGAGGAAATTACCGATCTTTTAACAAAGGATAGCAGGTTTAAGGGAAAGTACATAATTGTTCTTGCTGCCGATGATTGGGATCAAATTAACTGGGATACTCAGTCACATCATTTACGCAAGTCGCTCTTGCAGAAGTCGGATATGGTTTTTTCTTCCAGCGCGAAACAACAGCAGTGGTGCCTTGGTAAAGATCCTTATGAAGAAGGAGTCGAACACTTTCTTAAAGAATTTAAAACACTAAAGCCATGTATTCATGGATCAGATGCGCATAGGGTTGAGGATATCGGTAGACCATGTGCGTTGCGCGGAGACAGAAGCCACAATTGTGATAGCCAGACCTCAGCGTGTGAATTTCGTTATTGCTGGATTAAAGCCGATCCAACTTTTGAAGGTCTCAAGCAGGTACTCTATGAACCAGAGGAGAGAGTACAGATTCAGCAAAAGGACCCTTCACCCGTAATCAGCAACTATTCTATCACACGAATCCGTGTTGGTGATGTTGTTGTAAATGATGAGCTATCTCTAGCAGATACCGATTTTAAATTAAATCCATTTCTTGTGGCAGTAGTTGGTGGAAAAGGTGCTGGCAAGACTGCCTTGGTTGATTTGGTTGCGAATTGCTATGCAAATCGTATTGCCGCAGACGACGAAAATTCATTTGTCAAACGTATAGCCGAATACGAACCCCAAATAACAATATCGCTTTCTTTCAGAGATGGTAGTAAATTTGCGAAGAATCTGATTGAGAATAAGTTCTACGTAGAAAGTCAAATTATCTATATCGCTCAAGGCGAACTCGAAAAGTATATTGGCGAAAAATCCGATTTAAATCAGCGAATTAGAGAACTAATATTTGATAGTTCGCAAATCAAGAATTCAATTCTTAGTTTCAATTTTGACGAAGCTATTGTCACTACCGAAGACCTTGAAAAGAAAATCGACGATAAAAATCAGGTTATTGAATCACTCGAGAATAAAACCAGTGAAGATAACAGCCGAATGATAGAAAAAGAAAAGACAAAGATTAAGGCTGATCTTAAGGATATTAGTGAACGAATCAAAGAGGTTGAAAAAGTTCAAGATAAATCACATACAGAAGCTGCCGAAAAAAGGCAGGAAAAAATTGGTGCGTTAAAATCTCGGTACGAAGACCTGTCCTTGCTCAAGTCTACTCTTGAAGAGGCAATCTCGTTTTTAGAGAATGAGCTTTATGAGTTTAATGAACTTATCGGAGTAGTAAATGAGTTGATGAAGAAGGTTGAAATTAAAGAAGAAGAATTCCCTGAGTTCTCATACTCAGATAAAACTAAGCTTGAAAAAGTTGTCGGTTCTGTAAAAATATACATAAAGCAAACAATTTCTGGAATTGAAGGCAAGCAGAAGGAGCTTGAAAAACTTGAGCTTGGAGTAAAGAAACATGCCAAGCTCCTAGAGCGCAGACGCGAACTACAGTCGGAGTTGAAAACTGTAGAAGAAAAAGTCAAACAATTCGAAGAAAATAAAAAGAATCTACAGGAAACAGAGACAGAACGAAAAAAGTTAATGAAAAAACTTTTGAAAAGTGTGATTGATCAGAAAAAACAGTATAAGGAGATTATTAGAACTTTCTCTGATGAAAAAGCTGAGGTACTGTCAGATATTGATTTTGTTGCTGATGTCCGTTTTAACAAGGAGGATTTTCTCGAGAAAGCTGAAAACGTTCTTGATAACAGGAAAATCGTTGTTATCAGCGATGATAAAAATTCTACAGCGTTTGATAATTTAATTATGCTGGCTCGTTCTGTTGCATATGGAAATGTAAATAAAATTGATGGATTTATTGAGGAAATTGAGCGTTGCAAAAGCGAATTCAAAACAAAAATCAAAAGCGATCCCGTTACAACTGGTCACTTCTATGATTTGTTGTATAGTAATTACATGCGAGTAATTCCAGTAGTTAAATATAAAAAGACTTCTCTGGAAAAGCTTTCTTTGGGTCAAAAAGCAACGGTGCTAATAAAAATTTATCTTGCCCACGGTGATAAACCAATAATCATTGATTCACATGATGACCACCTCGATAATGAATTCATTATGGATGAACTTGTGAAAGCTATTAGAAAAGCAAAGGGCTATAGACAAGTTATTCTGGTTTCTAACAACGGCAATGTAGTAATCAATAGCGATGCAGAGCAAATTGTCGTTGCCAAAAGACACAAAGGAGAAATAAGTTATGTATCAGGTGCTATTGAGAATCCCTTTATTCGTGATAGAGCTCTTAAGGTTTTGGAAGGTGGTTCTGAAGCATTCCGAAAACGCCAACAAAAGTATCGCCTAGGCTCTTGATAAAAACTTAAATTGTGGCGAAATATTGACCAAACTACCTGTAAGCTCTATTCCCTTAACAACGAGGAGATACTAATTGTAGGGGGATAAAAATGATTCCCAGAATAACAGGGACTGACCTTGAAATGTGAAAAGGATATAGGAAAAGGAGTCACCCATAAATATTGAAATCAGTTTATACTGCATAACAATGGAGTTTTTATGATTAATAGTAGTACATATAAACTATGTTATGCCCGGACAAATATTTGAGCCAGAGGGGTTGCAATGGTAATCGCTAATGTAGATAGGCACACACGGCGAGTCCTTTGGATTGAGGATGACTACTACCACATGAAGGGCCTCGTCAAACCATTGAAAGAACAGGGGGTGGAGGTGGTTTCCGCCCGATCTGTCGTTGAAGCAAAGACACAACTGGCGGATTGGCAGAACTTCAGCCTTATACTTTGCGACCTCATCCTTCCTTATTCAGACACTCAAGCCGTGAAGCCAGAACGAGACGATTCCGAGGAATCCGACCTTGTCGAGAATGGCCTTTCGCTAATTGAGTACATGACCAAAGAAATCCGCGTTACCATCCCCGTTGTTGTCCTGTCGATTGTGAATAGCGAGCCCATCGTGGATCGCCTTTCGGTGAACGCGAATGTGCATTTCCTGTCAAAGCGCGGCATCCTGCCCGTAGAGCTATGCAGGATCCTTCTCGAAACGATGGAGAAGGCGGCTATTCCAAGCAAGGGCCGTTTGGAGAAGTAACGTGTCAGACATCCTCAGCCAGTTACTTTCAACTTGGGAATCTGTGGCAGCATTTGCGGCTGGGTTGCTCTCCTTTTGGGCCGGCTCTAAGGCCGCACGCACGAAGGCAATTCAGAGGTTGAATTCATCGGCGATTGAATGGCGCCTCAAGCGGGCCTTCAGGAATGGAGACGCGGATAGAATCAAAGTCCTGCAGTTCCAGTTATTGGAGTATAAACTGAATTGCGGGAGCCAGGTTGAACAAAAAGCTGCGATAGACGGCTTGGCCCACACGGAGGATAAAGAAGGGCTCAGGATTCTGGCAAGACGATTGGCAACCAAGACTGAGATTGCTCCAGAGGTTTATGGGCGATTGGTAAATCAATTCGAGGCACTCGCGCGCAGGTTGACAACTCCCTAGGATGGTCAAGCATCACCTCGAATTGAACCGGTGGCTCAGGACGTGCCACGTCAGGGTGTTCACAACCAACAGGAAAATGCGTAACTGGGGTCAAATCTCAAGGGCGTGTTGCCGAAAGGCAAATTCAATTTGCATATTTAAATATATTCCGATTTTTCCTGAAAGATAACCATACTTTTACCAATATAAAGATCAAATAAAGATTAATCGGGTATAATTTGCCTTTTTCCGGCTTTTCCTTTACCATTTGTCCACTTTCCGCATCTAGATAGGTATGTTTTATGAGGATTCTTATGTTTTGTACCGCTGATATCAAATGATTTTGTATTTGCATACGAAAATACCCTCTCCATCTTGCCTTCTTTAATCCATGTAAATTAGCCCCATCAGCAAATGTATATGGGGTCAAATCTCGACACTTGACAATTAAGGAAATCAGGTTATAATAGAAGCATGGCCAGACCATTACGGATACAATATCCCGGTGCTTATTATCATTTGACATGCAGGGGTAATAACAGGAAGAGGATTTTTGGGGATGATAAGGACAGGGAGGAGTTTTTAGAACTATTAGAGAATTCATTGGATGTTTATCAGGTAAGTTTATATTCTTATGTATTGATGACCAATCATTTTCATTTGTTGGTACAAACTCCCTTAGGTAACCTTTCCGGATTTATGAGGCATTTCAATGTATGTTATACCGGATATCATAATTATAGACATAGTAGAAGTGGTCATTTGTATCAGGGAAGATATAAATCTTTCTTGATAGATGTAGATAATTACCTTTTAGAAGTATCCAGATATCTGCATTTGAATGTTGTACGTGTCCATGGTTTAAAAACAGTAAGTTTAGATGAAAGGGTAAATCTTTTAGAAAATTATAAATGGAGTAGTCTACCCGGATATATAAGTAGAAAAAAGATAGAAAAATTTGTTAATTACAATCTTATTTTATCAATGATAGGAAGTAGAATAAGATATTATAAATTTATAGTAGAAGGACTTGATAAAGATATAAAAGATCCGTTTAAAGAAATGAAAAATGGTGGTATATTAGGAGGAGATAAGTTCTTAAAAAAAATAAGAAAAGAACACCTGGAAGCAGGTTCAAGCAGAGAACAACCAATATACCGGGAGTTAAAATCCGGAACAATTAAACCTGAAGAGTTAATAAATGAAACAGCCAAATATTTCAATGTTAAAAAAGAAGAATTTTCAGTTAAACAGGGAGATGGAATAAAAAGAGGAATTATAAGCGAACTTTTATATAAGTATAGCGGAATAAAACAGAAGGAAATAGGAAAAATGTTGGGAAATATAGATTATTCCGCAGTAAGCAAATTGCGAACGAGATTAAAGAAAAACATGAAAAACAATAAAAAAATAAAGAAAGATTTAGAGAACCTGGAACAAAAGATAACCGGAAAATTGTCCAATGTCTAGATTTGACCCCATACGCCTTTAAAGAAATAATTAATTACATGTAGTGAGCACAGTAAATAGATTAAAAAAGGAGGTAAATATGATAAAACGATCAGCAATAATTGTTTTAATTTTATTTTGCTTTGCAGGATGTGGAAAATCTGAGCGAGAGCAAGCAAATGAAGTAACTAATAACCCGGTTAACTCACTCATAGTAGTGTCTTTTGATCCACCCTTGCCTGCCAAGTTAAACTTGGAAGACAAACTCATGATTACTATCGACTACACTATAGCTTCAGTTGAGGAAGCTCAGATATGGGCAAGACCGTATACAAAAGGGAAATTGCCCCCAGAATACTTCGCACATCCTTCTCCAGTATATGAGAAAGGAAAGGGAAGGCTTGTGGGATACTTCGGGTTCAGGAATCCAGCAATTGTTGATGAGGTTATGGTAAAGATGGTGGCGGATGGGAAAACTATCTTAACCGTAATACAGCCAATTGATGCCAAATGGGAAAAACCATAATTAACAAATCATAACATGCTATAGGGGACTCTGTAAGTGGGGTCAAATCTCGACACTTGACAATTAACGTGTATAAACTAGAGTCAGACATTAAAATGTGAAAAGGTTTTATAGATTCTTCGAATCCAAGTTAAATGGTTGAATTGTAAAAACAAAAACTTAATTTTCTTTGCGTTCTCTGTGTCTTTTTAGTATTTTCGAATCTTTATGTTGACAAAGATGGACATATTTTTATAATACTGATGTATATGAAGTCACCCATGAATATTGAAATCTGGTTATACGGCTTAATAATGGAATATTTGTGATTAGTATTAGTATGTATAAGCTATGTTATGAACTTTAGTTCTGTAGGGAGGAAAGGATAGATCAATGATTACCCGAACAGCCTTTCATCTCGATTGCAATCCTGTGATTCCTGAGTGTGGATTTGCCTGTTCAAAATGCATACAGGAAATTGAAACCACACTGACTAGCAAGGATGGTGTCAGCAAGGTTTACATGGAAGGAGAGGCAGAAGAAGCGAAACTCATCGTAGAACATGATCCGGCTATCGCGACAGTGGATAAACTAATAGAAGATTTCAAAATGCTACCTTCATTCTATGTGGGCTTCTTTATACCAACTGTGATTACAGCATAACAAGTGCATGCAGTCGGATTGCCCTAAGCTTGCGCTGCTACATTTCATACATGTAAAAAAATTGGGTGTTAGGTAGGATCTTAAATATACATATAAATATTAGTAGATTGAGAGGTATGATTATGAAAGCGATTGTATGCACAAAATATGGACCACCGGAAGTTCTTAAAGTTAGAGAGGTAGAGAAACCTGTCCCCAAAGACAATGAAGTACTAATAAAGATATATGCAACAACCTGTCACATAGGGGATGTGAGAGTTAGGGGTTTTGATGTCCCTTTCTGGCAAAGGATCCCCTTTCGAATATATTTAGGTCTTCTAAGACCGAAAAGAAGCATACTGGGGATGGAATTGGCTGGAGAAATTGAAGAAGTAGGCAAAGATGTAAAACTATTTAAGAAAGGTGACGAAGTTTTTGGATCTTGCGGTTTTAGTTTTGGCGCTTATGCTGAGTACAAATGTCTGCCTGCAGAAGGGGCTGATGAGAAAAATGGATGGGTGGCAATAAAACCTTCCAATATAAGCTTTGGCGAAGCCGCCGCAGTTCCTAATGGAGCAATTACAGCATTGATTGTTCTTGAAAAGGCAAATATTCAGCGTGGACAAAAAGTGTTGATCTACGGCGCTTCCGGAAGTGTAGGTACATTTGCAGTACAGCTTGCCAAGTATTTTGGGGTAGAGGTTATCGGTGTTTGCAGTACGACTAATTTGGAAATGGTTAAATCTCTGGGAGCTAATAAGGTGATTGATTACACTAAAGAGGATTTTACCCGAAACGGTGAGACCTATGATGTTGTTTTTGATGCAGTAGGGAAGATTTTATCTTCAAGAGGTAAAAAATCTCTAAAGAAGAAAGGTATCTATCTTAACGTTATGAGAGATTCCGGATCCGGCGGCAATATAAAGACTGAAGATATAACCTTACTCATAGAACTTATCGAGTCTGGAAAGATGAAGTGCGTCATAGATAGAAGCTATCCGTTGGAACAAATTATAGAGGCTCACAGGTATGTCGAAAAAGGACATAAGAAGGGAAATGTAGTCATAACTGTGGAGCCTAGCAAAACCTGATAACGGATTGTATCCGGTGTTTCTCCGCTGTCGACAAAAAGAACAGGGAAAAACATGGATAATTGCGATTAGTATTAGTACGTATAAACTATCTTAAGAATTGTTATTAAAAGGAGGAAGATGAAATGAGTGAAAATACGACTGATCCGCTCAAGTGTAATTATAACCTTTGTGATGAGAAAAACCCCTGTCCAATAGGATGCACTTGCGTATACCCACCTGGAGCTACCGTTGGATACTGCCGGCCACCTACGGATAAGGATCAATCTGCCCAAACAGAAAGCTTCCTGCGAATTACTATGGCTGGTGGATGTTCACAGCTCTGTCAGCAGGCACATAGAGACCGGGTTAACAACTGTCGCGACCTAGAAGATGACCCCGAAGCACATAAGGCCTGTTTGAGAGATTCCCTTGAGGAATTGCATAATTGTGTAGAGCGTTGCGGTGGTTGGGATAGATGATTTGCTGCCATATTTAAACATGATTAAAAAATTATCTTCGATCGTAATAATATCGATATTGATACTTGGGTCATGCACCCAAAATTTGATATCCGAATCGTCAAATTCATCACACCTAACCGGGCAGGATGAATCAAACAGGAAGCATCGATTGATTGTATTAACCGATATCGAAGCTGACCCGGACGATACACAATCTTTGGTTCGTTTACTTTTATATGCTAATGAAATCGATATAAAGGGATTAATTGCAACAACCTCTTGTTGGCAAAAAACGAGAGTAGCTCCTGAATCAATAAAAAAAATAATTCAAGCCTATGGCAAAGTACAACCTAACCTAATAAAGCATGAAGCTGGTTTTCCCAGTGCGGAAGCACTCTTAATGCTGGTAAAACAAGGCTTACCAAAATATGGAATGTTGGGAGTTGGCGATGGGAAAGATTCACAAGGTTCGGACTGGATTCTAAAAGTACTTGAAGAAAAAGATGAGCGTCCATTGTGGATATCTGTTTGGGGAGGTGTTAATACCCTTGCTCAGACATTATATAAAATTAAAAATACAAAAACAGAGGCGGAAGCTAAAAAATTAATTGCAAAACTCAGGGTTTATACAATTTCCGACCAGGACGACAGCGGTATATGGATTAGAAATAATTTTCCTGACTTGTTTTACATTGTTAGTCCGGGCGATGATTACGGCAGCGCAACATGGAACGCGATTAATAGTTTTGTGAAAGGTATAAACAATGATGAGATTAGCAATAATTGGCTGGCACAAAACATTCAACAAGATCACGGTCCTCTCGGCGCTGCATATCCTGATGTAGCTTGGGGAGTAGAAGGGGATACCCCATCGTTTTTGTCATTAATACTCAACGGACTGAATGAAGCAGAACATCCTGACTGGGGAGGTTGGGGTGGTCGTTACGAACTGTACATGCCGGATTTCCCTAAGCTTAAGAAAGGAGGATCGGGTGTTCCATTTGAACCCGAGACAAGGGAAATCTGGACAAATGCAATTGATAGTTATACCCCATATATTTATAAAGAATATGGACGAGCGGTTGGAGAGGACACTGTTTCCTTTACCGATTATAAAGTGACTTTGTGGCGTTGGCGAGATGACTTTCAAAATGATTTTGCCGCCCGAATGGATTGGTGTATAAAATCCTATCAGGAAGCCAATCATCCACCAGTTCCTGTATTAGGGCATTCCGAACAAATAACTGTGAAATCAGGAGAGGGCTTTGGTTTGGATGCCAACGGCTCTACCGATCCTGATGGAGATAATCTCAGTTACCTATGGTTTAACTATCCAGAGGCTGGTTCATATGAAAAATTGATAAAAATTGGTGGAGCGGAGAATACGCATGGGGCTTGGGTGAGGGCTCCTGAGGTTAAAAAAAACGAAACTGCTCATTTTATTTTGAAAGTTACGGACAAAGGTAAACCGCGGTTATCGCGATATAAAAGGGTAATTGTTACAATTGTTCCAAAATAATATTGATAGGGTCGTAATTCTCACACAGAACACACAAAGAGCACAAAGAAAAACAACAAAAAATATATATGTTTGTTTAAAACCCACCTCCCCAAAATTAGAAACAACAAATTACACGAATAGCACGAATATTTTTGTTTTGCTATATCCCAACCCCTAAGTCCAAAATCCTAACATTTGCCACGGATGAACACGGATTAAAAAAAAGTATTTTATTGTTTTAAAAATAAAGGTGGGGTAGAAGGGAGATCAGTGTATATCAGTGAAAATCTGTGGCTAATTAATCTGGGGTGGAGGGGGATTCAAATCCTAAAAATCTGCGTGAATCTGCGTCCTATTACGTGGTTGGGTGGGGCTTTGCGTTCTCTGTGCCTCTGCGGTAAATTTTTCAGTCGATCCAGTACAGTATTCGCCCGCAGTTGGGGCAGGTAACGACGGATTTGTTTTCCTGATCAGGAGATATCATTTGTGTAGGCAAGAGTAAGTAACAGCCCTGGCAAATGTTATTTACTACGGGAACTACCGCGCTACCATATCGTTTAGTTAGTCTGGTATATTTTCTATAGATATGGTCTTTTATTTGAGAAACAATACTTGACCTTGCTTCCTCCATTTTTTTTATATTGTCAATCTCAAAACCCACTTCTTCTTCCTTTATTCTGTCTTTACGTAAAATATCCAATTCTTGCAAAGAAATCAAAAGTAAAAGTTGTTTATCCAATTACACCCCAAAAAGTTTGCCGAGCTCGGCTTTAAAATCTTCTTCTGTTTTTATTGAAAATAATTTTTCATCAGCAGAAATCTCATTGAAAGTTTCCGCAATTTTTCCAAGCAGTATTAGATATTCTCTTTTGGACGCATATGGAGGTGCTACCAATAGGAATACAAGACGTACAGGTTCTTTATCAAGAGCTCCGAAATCAATTGGTTTAATGGGTCTGCCTATTGCTACCATTAAATGCTTAACCACCATACTTCTTGTGTGCGGTATTGCTATGCCGTTGCCTATACCTGTAGACCCGATTTTTTCCCTCTGAATAACAGCGTTTGTAAGCATTTCTTCTTTGTCTTTATTTATTTTTAGAGATTGTACTAATTCGTTTATTATTTGAAATTTTTCTTGGGCATCGACGTCCAACCTTATTTTCGCGTTTTCGAGTATTTTTTTGATTAGACTTTTCTCCATAACTATTTTAAGTATAATATCCTTTGACCAGTTGTCAATCCCTATTTTTAAACACGAGGTTACACAAGATTACGCAGCCACACCTTAAAATTAATATCACACTGAGACGCAGAGAACGCAGAGACACACCACCCAACCCCAATTTTAACCACGAGATTACACAACCCCTAAGGAACTTTCCCAAGCCAGATTTTTCGTAACACTTGACGTAATTATAAACTTAAGTTATATTGATTTTGAGTGAGCTAGAAAAAAAAATAAGTTTAACCGGAAGGGAGAAGCAATGAAAATCAGAAAAGTCTTTCTTTTTACCTTAATTCTTGGATTGATAGTTTTTAGGGCTTCAGCGTACCAAGTAACGGTCAAGCCTTTAGAAAACGGTATTCAAGTGGAAACCGGCAAACTGAATGTGAAAACACAATTTTATGCGGATGACATAGTTCGTGTTGTTAAATGGCTGCCTGGTGAATCAGGTAAGAAATTAAGTTTAGTAGTTATCAATGATATTCTTCCAACTGTAAAGATAAAGTTTAAAGAGAATAATAGAGAAGTTATTCTTAGTTCTGAAAAGATTGCATTAAGTATATCCAAAGAAGATGGCAAAATCGAATTTTTAACACCCAGCAACAAAAGCATTTTGAAGGAAAAAGGAAAAGCGAACATTACGCTGGTTGAATATGAAAATGAAAGAGCGTTCAGTCTTAAGCAAAAATTCATGCTAACTCCGGATGAAGGAATTTATGGGCTTGGGCAACATCAATACGGATATATGAATTATCGCGGTCGAAAAGTTGTGCTGGTACAGACAAATATCGATGCGGTCGTACCGTTTTTTATTTCAACCCGTGGATACGGAATACTCTGGGATAATTATTCCAAAACCATTTTTGAGGATAATGATAAGGGAACTTATCTATGGTCAGATGTAGGTGATAATATCGATTATTATTTCATTTGTGGTCCGAACATGGATGGAGTTATTGCTTCTTACAGAAACCTTACGGGACAGGCTCCCATGTATGGTAAATGGGCATATGGATACTGGCAGAGCAAGGAGCACTATGCAAGTCGGAATGAATTATTAAGCGTAGCTCGAGAATATCGCAAGCGAAAGATTCCCATCGATAATATAATTCAAGATTGGCAATACTGGGGTGATAATGACAAATGGAGTGGAATGATATTTGACCCAAAGAGATATCCAAAACCTAAAGAGATGATCGACTCGGTTCACGATTTAAATTATCACATTATGTTCTCCATCTGGCCGGGACTTGGACCTAATACTGAGATTTATAAAGAAATGCAGAAAAAAGGTTATTTATTTGATGTAGTGGGGTGGGCAAGTTTTAAGTATTACGATGCCTTTATTCCCGAAGCCAATGATGTTTACTGGAGATATTTAAAACGGGGATTGTTTTCTAAAGGGGCTGATGCTTTCTGGGTTGATTCTCCGGAACCGGATATCATAAATGCGACAACCAAAGAATCTCAAGAGTATGAAATGAAAAAGGTTGGAATGAATCATCTCGGAAGTTGGGCACGTTACCTGAATGCTTATTCTCTGGTTATGATGGACAAATTATACGAGAACCAGAGAAAAGAAACCGATAAAAAAAGAGTATACATACTCACTCGATCCGCATTTGCAGGTCAGCAGCGAACTGCGGCGACTACCTGGTCTGGTGACATCGGAGCCAGTTGGGAAATTTATAAAAAGCAGATTGCAGCCGGTATCAATTTTTGTATGGCGGGTATTCCATACTGGACTTTTGATATAGGGGCTTTTGTAATTGGTGCTTATGGTGGTGTCTTTTCTAATGGTGGAAAGGATCCGGCTTATCAAGAACTTTATGCCCGTATGTTTCAATTCGGAGCTTTCTGTCCCATTTTTCGTTCGCATGGTTCCGAAACACCGCGTGAAATTTGGGAATTCGGAGAATTCACAGAATCGATGATAAAAATAGACCGCTTGCGTTATCGGTTGCTTCCCTATATTTATTCGCTTGCCTGGCAAGTTACAAGTGATGGTTATACAATTATGCGTGGTTTGCCCATGGACTTTACTGATGATGCGAAAACCTATTCAATCGATGACCAATTTATGTTTGGACCGGCGGTAATGGTTTGCCCGGTAACCCAGTACATGGTTCATAGGCCGCCGGAAAATAGCGTTCTTATAAGCCCGGAACATTTTCGGACGAAAGACGGCAAACCGGGAATACACGCTAAATATTACAGGGATCCGGAATTCAAAAATCTATCTCATGAGCAGATTGAAACAAATATTAATAATCTCTGGTATACGGGTAGACCGGATTACCTTACTGATTATGCTTTTTCCGCTCGATGGGAAGGCAAACTTATTCCATCCCAAACAGGCAAACATCAATTTCATTTGAAAAGTTATGACGCCAAACGTATTATTCTGGACGGGCAGGAACTTCCTTATATTTATACAAGTGTTGAACAGTATACGGATTTTATTCAATTGGAAGCGGGCAGAGAATACGATTTTGTTTTAGAGATGCAAAACCGTTCTACCGGTGCGGCAAAGATGAAACTTTACTGGAAAACACCGGCCATATTCAAAAAAGAAAAGACTGTCGAAGAAAGAAAGAAAACGAGAAACCTTTATTTGCCTGCAGGAGGTGGCTGGGTGGATTTCTGGACAGGGAAGGCTCTTGCCGGAGGGCAGACAATTATTGCAGACGCCCCAATCGATAAAATCCCACTAATGGTTAAAGAGGGTTCTATAATTCCGATGGGTCCGTTTATTCAATATTCCACTGAGAAAGAAGCTGACCCAATTGAACTTCGAATATACCCGGGTGCTAACGTAAGTTTTACATTATATGAAGATGAAAACGATAATTACAATTATGAAAAAGGTGTATATGCAACAATTGCTTTTTCCTGGGATGACGCAAAAAAAGAACTCACTGTAGACGACAGAAAAGGGTCTTTTCCGGGAATGCTTGCGATAAGAAATTTTCAAATCGTTATTGTAGACGAAAAACATGGAACGGGAATAGAGATTACAAAGAGTCCTGATAAGGTTGTTTTATATGAAGGTAAAAAACTTACCGTTAAATTTAAATAAGTAAATACGTAATATGGTATTTTAAAATATGGAGGTAAAATGATACGTAGGGTAACCATTGTTATTGTTTTTTTTCTAATAGTAATGGGATGTATGGGTGCTAAAGAGGAGCCTTTTTCCATTGACTCAGCTCTAATTACCGGCGAGTTTAGCATTCCTTCCTGTCCGGATTGGCTGCACACCGCAGTTTTTTATCAGATATATCCCCAAACTTTCTACGATTCTAATGGGGATGGAATTGGTGATTTGCCGGGAATAGTTCAAAAGTTAGATTATGTAAAAAGTCTTGGTGTAGATGGTTTCTGGATAAATCCGTTTTTCCAGTCTCCTTTCAACGATGCAGGTTACGATGTATCGGACTATTATAAAGTGGCTCCCCGTTACGGCACAAACGAAGATGCAAAACGTATGTTTGAAGAAGCAGAAAAACGTGGTTTAAAAATATTGTTCGATTACGTCATTAGTTACTCGAGTATTGAACATCCCTGGTTCCAGGAATCCGCGAAACAAGAAAAAAACAAATATTCCAATTGGTATATCTGGACTAATAATACCTGGTTAAATCCTCCGGAGGGATATAGAGCTAAATTTATCCAGGGTTATAGCAGACGCAACGGCCAATTTTTAAGTAATTTCTACTGGAACCAACCGGCATTAAACTATGGATTTGCCGGGCCCGAAGAAGACTGGATGTTGCCAATCGATCATCCGGATATCCTCGCATTGCAGGAAGAGTTGAAAAAAGTTTTGCGATTCTGGATGGACATGGGCGCTGATGGTTTTAGAGCAGATATGGCAGGTGCCCTGGTTAAAAACGCCCATATAACAGAAGGTGATGAAGGTTTTAACAGGCGAGATGAAGGAACTGAAATATTCTGGAATGAAATACGAACTATTCTTGATAATGAGTATCCCGGCTCATTTATGGTCGCGGAGTGGTCATATCCCGCATCGGCCCTGGATGGTGGGGGATTCCATGCCGATTTTTATCACTGGTTTTCTGAATACAATGACCTTTTGCAGAAAGAAAGCTGGCGAATCTTGAATGGATATTCAGAAGGATACAGCTTTTTTGATAAAGAAGGTAAAGGAGATATTACCAACTTCCTAAAGAGCTATTTAGATCAGTATGAAAGAACCAAAGGCAAGGGATATATTAATCTTCCTCTAGGGAATCATGACCTTTCCAGACTTAATATCAAGCGTTCAACCGAAGATCTTGAAATTATTTATGCCTTCTCTCTTACAATGCCTGGAATTCCTTTTATCTTTTATGGCAACGAAATTGGTATGCGTCAGCTTTATGGATTGCCCCATGTAGAAGGCGCTTACAAACCCAGAGCGGGGGGGAGGACTCCCATGCAGTGGACAGCAGGGAAAAACAGAGGTTTCTCAACCGCTACTCTTGAAAAGTTGTATTTGCCGGTTGATACAGCTTCGGACGCTCCCAATGTGGCAGACCAGGAAAAAGACCCCAATTCATTGTTGAATCGGGTAAAAAAACTCATCCAACTCCGAAAAGAAGAAAAAGCCTTAACCGCGTACGCGGAATTTGTACCGGTGTATGCCAAAGAAAATACGTATCCATTTATATACGCAAGGGCGTATGAAGATGAAATGATACTGGTGATATTGAATCCCGCTGACAAAGAAGCAAAAGCTAATTTCAGTCTGAAACCTCTCATTAATCGTTATGAACTATTAGCGGGAACAGAAATGGAAATCGATATCCAGGGAAGCAAGCATCAGGTTACAACACCTGGACAGAGTTACGCAATCTATAAACTCGTGAAGTAATTGAGAGTTACTACATGATTGAAGCGAGGACTAACCATTCATCAGGAACGCGGTCAATTTTCCCACCGAGAGAATTGCCGCTCGGCTCTCAGCCTCACTCTTATTGAAATCCTTGGATTTCAATAGACCATGGCCGTTCGGCTTCCGAGACGTCCTTCTGAACGGTCAGTCCTCACTTTTTTTATAATTCTAAAATATCTTAAGCGCCGAATGACGCGCTGGTTTATATATTGTCAATGTTTTTCTTTTTGAACTTTGATTTGTAATTTTACATTTTGATATTTGATTTTTGCATTTTTACTTTACCGCTATATTAACCGTAGCGGGCTTTAATCCTCCAGAAGTAGCTTCCAGAGAAATGTTTCCGCATTTTTCTTTTGCTTGCACGACTACAAGACACATACCATTGAATGCTTTTCTGTAATTTGCTTTAAAAGGTTCGTGGCTTGTCTGGCATCCGTTATCAACTCCGGCAATAACTCCTTCTCCCTGTATCTTGAAATTAATCAGGTTATCAGCATAGGGCACTAATGTACCTTTATCGTCGAGCACTTTTACAGTGACGAATGAAAGATCTCTACCATCGGCATTAATTTGGCTACGGTCAGCTTCAAGCGTAATCTTTGCTGGCTCTCCGGCAGTTTTTATTTCTTTTGTAAGTGGTTTCTCTCCTTTTTTATTCGCAATGGCTTTTATTGTGCCGGGTGTGTAGGTTAGTCGCCATACTAATTGATAATCGTCTTCACTTTTTTGTTTTTTACCAAGAGATTCACCGTTCAGAAAAAGCTCTACTTCATCATAATTGGTGTAAGTCCATACATCTATCATACTTCCCTCATCCCACTTCCAGTGAGGAAAGACGTGTAAAACAGGCTTGTCTGTCCATTCGCTCTCGTAGAAATAATAGCCATTCTTTGGAAAACCGGCTAAATCCATAATGCCGAAATAAGAACTGCGTGCCGGCCAATCGTAGGGAGTAGGTTCGCCGAGATAATCAAATCCAGTCCAGATAAACATACCGGAAATAAAATCATGTTTTTTTACGATTCTCCAGGTTTCTTCATTGGTCGAACCCCAGGGTGTACTGCAATTGTCGTAAGATGAACAGGTGAAATCCGGGTTCCCATCAAATAACGGCAGGTCCCAGCGTGGAGGCCACCGTCTGATACTATCTGAAGGCATATCGTATGCGCCCCGGGTTGCCAGAGCCGAATTTGTTTCGGCAGCGATGAATTTTTTTCCCGGGTATGTTTCTAGAAAATTCGCGTATTTCTCTTCGCTGTAATTGTATCCTATTAAATCCAGGGCACCTGACCGGATAACTGGATTTGAAGGTTCGGTACTATTGTATGCCGATGTGACTGGACGCGTTTGGTCGAGACTTTTTACAATAGATGTTAGTCTTTTAGCTAAGACCGAACCGCTGCTGTCCTCTTTATTCCATTGTTCTATAACTTCGTTTCCTATACTCCAGATGAACACACTTGGATGGTTACGGTCTCGCTTAATCATATCTTCGATGTCTTTTTTGTGCCATTTTTTGAAATATAAATGATAGTCAAATTCGCACTTACCCTTTTCCCAAACATCGAAAGCTTCATCCATTACTATGAAACCCATTCGGTCGCATAAATCCAATAATTCTGGCGCGGGTGGATTGTGTGAAGTACGGATGCCGTTGCAACCCATTTCTTTTAGTATTGCGAGCTGTCTTTCAAGAGCCCGGGTGTTTACAGCGGCTCCCAGGCATCCGAGGTCGTGGTGATTACATACACCTTTAATTTTAACTTGTTTACCGTTAAGTAAAAAGCCTTTCTCGGAATCGAAATTAAAATAACGGATACCAAAAGTTGTTTCATAGTCATCCATTATTATCCCTTCATGCTCGATTTGTGAGACAGCTTTATACAGGTAAGGATTTTCAATGGACCATAAATTCGGATGGCTTACTTCTATTTTTTGTTCGATCGGAGTGATGCAGTCTTTTAAGGTTATTTCGGAAGAAGTAATATTCGCAACTTTTCTTCCTTTTTCGTTATAAATTGATGTTTTTAGAGTTATTTGCTGTTTTCCCTCGAATTTTTTTCTTATATCGATTTTAATGTTAATCTCGGCTGATTTTTCAGTTATTGTTGGTGTTGTTACAAATGTACCCCAGTGGTTCACAAAAATCTTATCCGTATGAACCAAGTAGATGTTTCTGTAAATTCCCGAGCCTGAATACCATCTTGAATTTGGTTGATGAGAGTTATCTACTTTTACTGCAACTGTATTTTCTTTTTCACCGTAATTAAGATGAGGGGTTAATTCATATCTAAAAGAGATATAACCATATGGCCTTTTTCCGAGATAATGTCCATTTATCCACACTTCGCTGTTTTGATAAATACCGTCAAAGTCAATAAAAATTAATTTATCTTTTTCGGTTTCAGGGAGGGTGAATGTCTTTCTATACCATCCTATCCCTCCGGGTAAAGCCCCTCCTCCTGGAGTTGCAGGATGTTCTTTGCTAAAGTTCCCTTCGATACTCCAGTCATGCGGTAAATTTAACGCTCGCCAGTCGGAATCGTTAAATTCGTATTTCTCAGCGTTTTTTATATCTCCTAAATGGAATTTCCAATTTTGGCAAAAATTTTCGGTTTTTCTTTCCCTTAAAGTAGCTCTGGTACAGCCGCTAATGAATATAAATAACAAGAGAGAAAAAAACATTATTTTGAGGTATATATTAGTTTTCATAAACAAAACTCCTTATTTTCCTAATCCATTTTAACGGATTTTTCGGAACCGTCATATTTTAATATTTTATCCCCTTTAATATCGAAATCCAGTTTTACATTTTTATCTTTAGAGACCCAGACTACCTTAATAGTCCTTTCTTTAAGCATTCCCGGAAATTCACCCTGTCTTTTCCCGATTGTAAGAGTATGGGTTTTTTCATCATATTGAATTGGTATAATTGAATATTTTCCCTTTTCATAATTATAATTCACATTTTCATCTTCGTATAGCTCAAAGTTCGCATCAGTACCTGTATAAACATATAAGATTAAAGGGTCGGCGGGTTTTTCGGTTGTATACTGTATGGGAGGACCAAATGGAATAATCGAACCCTCCTTTACAAAAATCGGTATATCTGTGTAGGGTGCGGAAGCCAAAATTGTTTGACCACCCTCGAAATACTCGCCGGATTTTAACTCATACCAGCCGGTTTCCTCGGGCAGATATATGGTGCGTTTTCGCACTTTGTATTCGGTTACCGGGTTGATTAAGAGTGCGGGTCCGAACATATATTGATCACCTATATTGAGGACCTTCCTGTCATTCCCAAAATCCATGACCAGGGCGCGCATTATTGTATAATCTTTTTGTGTAACCATTCCAGTCAGGGAATAAATATAAGGCATCAATCTATAACGCAGTTTGTCGTAGGCTAACATCGATTGGTAAGCCGGATGGTTATCCCCTGCGACATAAAACATTTCGCGATAGGGGTATTGTCCATGCACCCGCAGTAATGGACAAAACGTGGCAAACTGGAACCATCGGGTCATCAATTCTCGCCATTCATCCAGATCTTTGCCTCTTGCATTCTCATAACGAGACTCAACAGAAAATCCGCCAACATCAGTTGTCCAGTAAGGAATACCGGATAAACAGAAATTCAAACCCGCTGGAATCTGTGCCTTCAGGTCGTACCATCTAGCCGCAACATCACCGCTCCATGTCGCCGCGGAATAGCGTTGCTGTCCGGCAAAAGCCGAACGGGTTAGGATGAAAACTCTCTGGTTGGGTTCACTTTCACGCTGGCTTTCGTAAACACCTTTGGCATTCATTAAAGAATATGTGTTTCGATATCTTGCTGCAGTTCCCATAGCGGTTGGATGCATGCGTAGACGGGTTTCGGCTCTCGAAAGGTTACTTTGGATATCCGGTTCAGTACAGTCCAACCACCAGGCGTCAAATCCCTTCTCGAATAATTTCTCGTTCATTTGCTTCCAGTACAAATCGCGGGCTTCTTTACTGTAAGGGTCGTAGAATGTCGATGAATATCCCGGTCCAACCCAGTCCTTTTGTCCTTTTTCGACATTACGCATATAAAGCCATCCTTTTTCCTTGAATTCTTTATAATGCTCGGTACCGACATAAAACTTTGGCCAGACTGATATCATAATATTAGTGTTAAGTTCATCGTGAAGCTCTCCTGTCATGCTTTCAGGGTCCGGATAGCGAGTGGAATCGAATTCGTGAGAGCCCCACTTGTCTTCTTCCCAGTAAAACCAATCCTGGACGATATTATCGAGAGGTATCTTGCGTTTGCGGAATTCTTTAACTACCGAGAGTAACTCTTTTTGTGTTTTGTAACGTTCTCTACACTGCCACAGACCCATCGCCCACTTAGGCATCATGGGCGCTTTGCCGGTAATTTCGCGATATCCCTTAATAACCTCGTCTAAATTACCTCCGTAGATAAAGTAATAATCGATTTGGTCGGCTACTTCGGAATAAAGAGATAAATTATTTTTATATAATTCTTTTTCCGGACCGAGATGCTTAAGTCCGATGAAGCCTCCGTTTGGTATCCATTCTATTTTTATGGAATAACGTTTACCCGCTTGCATCGACAGCTTCAATAGATGCGTCCAGGGCAGCCAGTTCTGCCGCCAGGAATCTACCACGAGTTTACCATCGAGCCACATTTTCGTATAGTTGGAGGAGTAAAGCCTGAATTTATGAATCCCGGATTCACTCGACTCGATTTCTCCACTCCAACGTATACTGCCTGTATTTGTGTTAAAACCATCGGGAAAAGTATCGTGTAAGTCGATAAATTCGTACTCTATTCGTGGTTCCCTGCGCGATATAAATAGTGAATCGAAATCATCATTCGAGAAATACTCGGTAGTGAGACTACCTTCTTTCCCTTCCTTGTCATATAATTTTAGCGTCGATAGTGATTGATAATCCCGGATATCTCCGAATTTGGTACGCGAATTGTTATCCCAAAGAATCCCGTAGTTCTTACTGGAAACTAAGAAAGGCATAGCAACGATAATATTATGCTGCCAGAGATCTACATCGTGCCCTTTGTAGTTCATAATATCATTCTGATGCTGTCCCAGCCCGTAAAATGCCTCATCCCCAGGAGAGTTAAAAAGCTGTTGTATATGATAAGTTTTTTCTCCCATGACTTCCGCAGGTGTAATTATTTTACTGTCTTCCGATTTTTCCTCGAGAATTAACTGACCACTCGCATTATAGAAAGCGATAGTTCCTTTTTCCCGGTGGACTTTAGCCGTAATTTTGGAAGTAGAAAGTACAATTTCACTTCCTTCTTCTTTGAGCGACCATGGTACCGGTTCCCACTCGGTTTTATCAACCATCAGGCTCTTATGGTTTGAGAAGGTTTTCTCGGGTGTGGCGATAACATGAATGATATTCTCGGTGCACACCTTTATTTTCACGAGGCTAACGACCGTTGTGGTTTCACTTTTAAGGCTAAGTATGATGCCGTCCGGCTGTTTTTTATATTCACAATTTAACCCACCGAGAAAGATGGGAACCATTAAGTAAAAGAATAATTGCCATTCCTTTATTTTCATTTGCTCCTCAAATACAGAATAATGATTTCGTTATATACTATCCAGCGTAGAACTCATGGCCAACTCCTTTTAGAGTTTACCATAAAGCTCTTCACAGAACCACTTAATCTTAGAATGACACCCCAAGTGATACCCTGTTTACAAGGTCAAAAGCACCAAATGCAGTATAGGCATAATCGATTTTAATTCCACTAGCATGGAAACCGCAACCAGCGCATAGACCTTCTTCATCATAATTAAACTTATATCCGGCTCGCAGTTTTAATACGCCTATACTATATTCTCCTCCAATCTGTATTCTTTCAGTATAATCCCTTGGATGAACAGCATCGATAGCTACAACAAAAGATTTGCCAGGATGTTCTCCAAAAAGGTCCAGTACATCCATCCCGATGCCAATTTTGAATGTAAGTGGAAGTTGGAAACCATATTCCTCATATTTAGCTGCTGCTATGGAGAAATTGCGGACAGACATACCAAATCGGAAACTCTTAAATCCGGGATAAAAGATTGTCCCAAGGTCATAAGCTAATGTAGAAAGTTCGTTTACCTGAGTATATAAAGAATCCGCTTCCGGATCCAGCATAGGATTAGAACCAAGGTGCTGATACGCGTACTTAACATGAGCTCCTATCATAAATTTTTCCGTAAACTTACGACTATATGCTAAACCCATTGCAAATGCGTTCACATCCACCGGGCCAGTCTCTTCAAAACCCTGTTCATTATCCGCAACTACGGTTCCAAAGATATCTCCATAGTCGGGGGCGGGAATAAGACTCAAACCAAAATTTCCCCATATACCGCCGTTCATAGCTATACCAATAGCATTATAAGATATGTCGGCGAACCACTGTGTTCTGGAAACGGTTATATCAAACTTCCCGGCTTTCATCTGTGCGAGACCTGCAGGGTTATGAAACATGGCGTTGACATCATCGGATATAACAGTGTATGCTTCACCCATGGCCGCAGCTCTTGCCCCAACACAAATGTCAAGAAACTTGAGCCCTGTTTGTCCCAACTTTTCGAGAGCAAATGATTGCAAAGGTGCGATCAGAGTTAAAATCAATATTATTAAAAATCCTATCAGTTTTTTCATCATTCCCCCCTTACCTGACTATTACAAATTTTACGTTCTTAGTTTCGCCTTCAGGAGTTACAATATGCGCGATATAGATGCCACTCACAACCATCTGTCCTGAATTAGTTGTTAAGAAGTGTTGACGGGTTTCATCAGCCCATGCCTCTCCTCCGGAACCATCATCATGGATAAGAGTTTTAACAATATCTCCTGTTTCATTGTATATATCGATAGTACATTCAGGAGGCAGCTTAACAAACATCAGTTTGTATTGGGCGCCTTCACCTATAAATTGGATACCCAACTCTCCGGCTTTCATACTATAAGGATTGGGAACTACGCGAATACTATCAAGATCTTCGCATGCCGGAGCGTTAAGTGTGGTTGAAATCGTGGTTCTTGTGAGCCATTTGCTGCTTTCAAGAGGTTCAGTAGTTCCACCGAAATCCGTTTCGCCTCCTCTATCAAAGGCAGTAACATAATAGTAATAGTCCTGCCCTCTTTGTGCTGTTACATCATGAAATGAATTTTCGATTGAGCCACTGTAGACCACATCTCCGCCAGGATTTCCACCGCCGCACTGGTATATAAGTTCCCATTGGCCTATAAGTTCTCCAGCCGAGTAGCTTGGGCCTGAACTACCCAGAGCTCTGTATACCCTATATCCGGCAAAGTCTGAAACTTCTTCAGATTGAGTTCCCCAGGTGAGTTCTATATAGTCTGGTCTTGAAGCGACATGGAAGAATTCGGGTGGTGGGGGAGGAACCGGTGCGCTGTATCCATTATCAAAGTTCCACTGAGCAGCCAGCGCGTTTTGTTTTACAGAATCCAGTACAGAATAAATCCATTCATCTTTTGCCAGAGTTGCCGAATCCGGAGTTGGATCAGGAGCTCCTTCCCAGATTTCAGGATGTTCGTACCATTTATGCGGGCAATTATGCTTTCCGTCGTAGCGAAGAGTGCCATCCAACCATGCTTGGCCAACATCATAACGGGTCTGCGCATTCAAGCTACCTAAAGCGATTGCCTGTACTAACCTTATTGAATCTCCTGTCTCAAGCTGATATGGTCCAAAACAGGCTTGAGCCGGAGCGTGCCAGCACGTATACCAGGCTATATCAGTAGGAACCGTACCCGGTAAATCGGCTGATGGAACATTATGGTATGTATTAGGGAAGGGTTCACCCATCCAATAATGCATAAGGTCACTAGGGTCAATGTCTTGCATAAGATACATGTCATCATCATATAAAGGATCGGTATTTGCCGGTCCCCCATATTTCATTACGTTGTAAACATTTTCCCATTCTACCTTGGTGTGTTCACCTGAATGATACTTGAATGGCGCGTCGTTACAGTCGATGTTGCTGTTACTTCTGGGTTGAACTGAGTCGTCTGCTGCTGAATTATTTGGGAATTGACTTCCAACGGGATGAAGACCATCACTGGTTTTAGGCGCGAATATGGTAGCCGAAGTAATATTTGTTGATTCATCAATATATCCGCGGTTATATTGACCTGAGATTTGATCCCACGAAAAACCCAGTGCCCAGGTGCCAGGCATACATCCTCCGGGTGTTGGAATTGTATACCAAAATTGAGCTCTAAGAGGCATTGAATCAAGTTGTTCTTGAGTAACTCCCCACCAGTCCGTCCAGGTGTTTGTTCCCCAGTCTACCTCCATTGCCATAAACTGCGCTTGCCTGGTTATGTACAACGAATCGAGACTTTCACCATCGAGCTCGATTTCTTCATCTTCGTCGGTATTTCCGGTGTTTATAAAAGTCCAATCGTAAATTATATAATCATCATGATTTTTTCCGGTCCATACCAGATATCTGGCATGAATATCCAACCCCATCCATGTTCCGATATAAGATTCTACAATCACATCAGCCGTACAATTGGTATTTTTACCAAAATTATTTATGTAATCGGGGTCGACTTTTTCTCCCCCCATCACAGGCGGTTGAAGAGGAGTGCCATCCACAATTACCTCAGGCGGTTGATACCTATAATACTTGCGTATCATGGTTCCACCTTCTCCCGGACGCGAAAACATCTTTTCAGAGGCTTCGAATTCTTGATACTCTCCGAAGGGCGCGCCGCCGAGCTTTATCCTTCTTCCTGTAGGGTCAGCCACTAAAGAATCGGGACCCTGCCAGTTTACGCACCCCAAACGAAGACCATAGCAGTGACATGTACTCCAGTAATCATCGTCAACTGGTGCGTACACTACTGACAGACGGTTAGTCGATTCCGTCTGACGACCTGTTGCCATAATCTTGAGCCAGACGTTATTAACTTTAAGTTCTCTCATAAAATCAGCATAGGCTGGCGAGGGGCAAATAAATACTTCTACCAGAAAGGTAGCAAGTAGTATATACGGAAACCTTTTCATTATTTCTTTCCTCCCTTTATATTTATTCATTAAAAGTCCAGTTTGACGCCAAAAACAAACGTTCTCGGATTGTGGAATGCCAGGAAAGTTATATTCGGATCATTAATATATGGTTTCTCTTCGCTGCAAAGCTCTCCTACTTTGTCGTTGCCAGGTTCATATGTAGGGTTATCTTCAAATAGCGGATCATCGTATATATCCAACTTAAGCGAATTTAGATACGATTCCTTATCATCTCCAGCGCCTCCAAATCCATTAGGATCTAAGTACTTCCAGTCGAGGAGATTCTTAACTTCCATGAAGACATTCATATTTATACCGGCGTATGAAATATTCTTGTTGAGCCTGGCATCCAGTGTTCTCCATGGTTGCCATTGTAAGTTATTCTGAAACCTTGGCAGGTCAATTCTTAAGGGCCAGTTTTCATACCAGCCGGCTTCCCACTCATATAAGAAGGAAAGACTAAAACCTCCGAGAATTGGGCCCCAATCTCTGGGTGAAAGAAGTTGGAAGAATGTATTCATTCTGGGTTGTGGGAGAGGGGTTTCCTGGATGGGATCTTGCATTCCATCTTCTTGGTTAGTAGCTAGATTTTCATAGTAATGTTCTCTTCCAACAGTTCCTGCTGTTTTGACCATGTAATCGTAGTTTATCCAGCCTTTGAAAAATCTTCCGAATGATTTCTCAAATCTCAATTCAAAACCTCTGATATCTTCATAGTTTTTATTTTCAACCGTCGCATAAAGCACTTCCTTATAATAACTCTCGTGTTGTACCCAGGCGGTCTGTCTGTCTACGTCTTTATAATAACCCGCAAGGTGTACTCTGAACATTTCTTTTATATTAAAATCAGCTCCCAATTCATAGGCAATAGTTTTGGGCATGGAAGCAGAGGGGTTGCCCAGTGCTGCCATTGGATCCGATTGTTTTCCAAAGTGCATCAAATACATTTCCTTAGAAGGAGCCATGGAATAGAAATGACCGTAGTTGAAGTACAATTTCGCGTTCTCCGAAATTGGGTGTGAAATTCCTATTCTCGGGCTCCACTGCATTTGATATTCTGCCCCTTCCATTACTTCAGGAGGAGGATTGTCGGACCTTAATGTATCCTTAAGAGGAGCCGTTAGGACCTGAGCGTATTCTTCAAGAGTCGGCCATTCACAATTAGGATTACTGTAATCCATTCGAAGACCAACATTTGCAATAAAACCTTCAAATTCAAGCTTATCCTGGATGTAAGAGCCACCTCTTATAGGTTGATGTTCCCATTCTATTAGCCAAGCCTCACCTCCTCGTGCGTATCCCGGAAAGTTCTTTTCCGCATAGGTATACATATCATCGTAGTTTAAAATGAAACCACCTTTTATTTCATTAAACCTATTTATCTGGCTCGTGATATCAAATTTTAAATTGTAAGTAGAAACTGAGGAAAGTTCAATCTGACAGGCACCGTTCCCGCCTGTAGCAGTGCCATCAGCACTCCTTTCATCTTCATCGTAAACATATCCAAAAGGAGTCTCTTTAACTTCGATGCCGCTTGGGAGTGTATAAGTTGTAGCAGTATCCCTCTTCGGAAGCGGAGCTACACCCGGGTTTATAATCTGCTGAAACGTGGTTTGCCCCGTATCAATACCAAAGACCCCATTACATTTATTTTCAGAATCGATATGAGTAAATCTAAGGGTATAAAATGTACTTGGACTTAAAGCATGGCTGATTGAAATCCCCTGCATATTTTTATCAACTATAGCTGGAGAAAAAGCACTCGGATAGTAAAGTGTATTGAGACCCCACTCTCCATCAACATACTCGGAACTTTCCTTATGGAATACGTCATCTCCACTCAGGAAAAATCCGCCGGGGTCTCCTTTTCCGTAAGATCCTCCTTCCAAAATACCAACGCTTCCTCCCGATTTTTCTCCGGTCGCGTAAGCCCCGAGGGTATAAATCACTTCTTTCATAGCTTCGGCAGAGATTTTTATATTTTGGGTTAAATGAGATGTGAGTTTAAAACTGCTATTCCAATCATTATAAAATTCATAGCCTTGAGTAACTGGAAGACCAAATTGCTCATAATCTGTTCGGTAAGAAACAAGAAACGCGAGATCTCCAAGATATTGACCTATAATGGGCACGGGTCCTCCAAAAGCACCATCCACATTCCAGTCAGCTTCATCCCCATAAGATCTATCCCTTGAATGGCCCTCGTAATCTTCCGGAATCAGATCCAAAACTCCTTCCGCGCAATGAGTCCAGATAAATTGTTCCATAGCCTGCTGAGGGGTCATACCATTTTCTGGGCCATAACTATTCCATCCTTCCCATGTCTCTTTTTTATATTTTTCAAGTGTGTCCTGGCCAGCTTCATCACCATACTCATTATACCATGCTGCATATCCGTCAAATGCGACATTCATACCGGTGGAATCTAAAGTGGTTGTATCCAGATATGGCCTTAGCATAAAGTTATTCCACTCTAATACCGAAGGTCCCCTATGTTTCATTTGAGCAGGGATGTATCTAAAATTAATCGTTCCAGTATATATTTTAGAAGAAGGGTCTTTGGTTATAACATTAATAACTCCTGAACGCACATTTCCATATTCTGCGTTAAATCCACCTTTTATAATATTTAACTCCTTAATAGTCGAAATATTGGGCTCCATCAGCATGGAGTTGGAACGGTTGTCAACAAGCATCAGACCGTTAGCCATAAAGGCGGTCTGGTCTGTGCTGCCACCTCTAACTTCCCAGTTATTTACTCCGGACTGCAAGTTCACGTAGTCGCCTATACTCGTCACCAATGGAACTACTTCTATCTCTTCTGCCTTTGCGCTTACTATACTTGAGGATACATCCATTTTAATAACTTCTGCTTCAGCTCTTACAATAACTCCCTCTCCGGGAACTACCGTAGATTTCAGTTCAAATCTGATCTGGGTTGTGTGGTCGGTCGTAACCTCAACACCGGTCTGCGTTACACTCTCGTATCCCATCATACTTGCTTGTACATTATAGATATCCGGAGATACATTCAGGATAGTAAAATATCCGTCTGGATGGGTCGCGGCACCCCTAGTAGTTTCTTTAATTAAAACATTAGCACCCGGTAGCCCTTCGCCTGTTTCAACATCTATAACAACGCCAGCAATTTTTCCGGTAGCTGCCGCTTTTGCGCTTGGATTAAGGACGAGTAGAGACAAAATAACCAGCGCTCCTCCTGTAACCCACCTGGGTAACGATTCTCTTCCCCTTCTCTCACCTCTCATTAAAACCTCCTTTCATTTGGGTTTACAAATTTGGTTAATACTGAAGACTGGACTATAGAACATTTGATAAACTTATTTCTCTTATCTTGAGTTATAAACGCTACTTTAAAAATAGAAAAATTCAACTCTAACAATCTCTCTTGAGCTTTGGATTAAAAAACTTAAAGTATAAATAATCTTTTAAAAACCTCCTCCTTTTCCTTACTATATTTTAATCTTTAGGCATAGATAAGTCTAATAATCTTATTATAGTTAAAGAGATTTTTTTGTCAAGGGTAATTCGGATTCATAGAATCTGAATTGAGTTATTAGTCATTAGTCCGGAGTCAAGAGTCAAAAAAACAACAAAAAATCAGTGTTCATCCGTGTGAATCCGTGGCTAATTATTGGGTTGTGGATGGGATTCTGACTTCTGGCTTCAGGCTTCTGAATTCTTTCTTATTTGACAAATAAGAAAAAAAATATATATTGTTCAAAGAAAGGAGATTAATATAGATTTTCAGACTGTTTATTTAAAATTAGAAGAATTCTGGGCAAAAAGGGGTTGTACTATTGGTCTTCCGTATACTTCCGAAGTTGGAGCCGGGACTTTCAATCCTTTAACTTTCTTCGGAGCTCTTGGAAAAGAACCTTTTAATGTTGCCTATATTGAAACTTCAAAAAGACCTAAAGACGGACGCTACGCTGAAAACCCAAATCGTATGCAACAGTTTCAGCAATATCAGGTAATTTTAAAACCCGCGCCTTATGATGTGCAGGAACAGTACCTTGAAAGTCTTAAATATTTATCCCTGGATATTAGCGAACATGATATCCGTTTTGTTGAAGATGACTGGGAATCTCCTACTCTTGGAGCATGGGGTTTGGGTTGGGAAGTATGGATGGATGGTCAGGAAATAACTCAGTTTACATATTTTCAGCAAGTAGGAGGTATAAACCTTGACCTTATTTCTGCCGAGTTAACTTACGGGTTAGAAAGAATTGCTATTCTTCTTTCAAGAGTTAATTCGGTTTTTGATTTACCGTGGTCGCCGAAGAAAACCTGGGCAGATTTAAATAAAGAGCAGGAATATCAGTTTTGTGTTTATAATTTCGATGAAGCAAATATCAATTCTCTTTCTAAATATTTTGAAGAATGTAAAGAAGAAGCTAAAAGATTAATTAATATGAATTTACTTTATCCCGGATATGATTTTGTAATAAAAGCATCCCATACTTTTAATCTTCTCGATGCGCGTGGGGCTCTCTCTGTGGAGCAGAGAAATAATTATATACTTGAAATAAGGAAATTAGCAAATATGGCGGCTAAAAAATGGATAGAAATGTACTCATAGAGATTGGCACAGAGGAAATACCAGCCGGATATTTAGAGCCTGCCGCCCGTTCTTTTGAAAAGGGTCTGCGTGACCTCTTTTCTTCAAATAAAATACCATATTCTAAAATAAGTATTTTTTATACACCAAGAAGACTTACAGTTATAGTTGAAAATATTGCCGAAAAGCAAGAAAGAGTTGTAAATAAAATAAAGGGACCTCCCGCAGCGCTCGCTTATAAGGACGGTAAACCTACAAAAATGGCAAGAGGGTTTGCTTCATCAAAGGGTATACCCCTTGATTCTTTAATAATAGAAAAAATAGATGGAAATGAATATGTTGTAGCGGAAATAGAACAGGAAATAAAAAGTACAAAGGAAATACTTAAAGAAAATTTACCTTCGATAATAAAAAACATAGAATTTCCTAAAAAGATGCGTTGGGAGAAGACTAATCTCTTCTTTGCGAGACCTATCAGGTGGATTGTGGCAATGTTAGGTAAAAAGGTTATACCTGTTTCGTTAGCCGGAGTTAAAAGTTCAAATACAACTCTGGGAAATCGCTTAATTTCTGAGGGGAAAATAAAGGTGAGTCCTTCTAATTATAAAAAGAAACTTAAAGAATCTTACGTTATGGCTAATCCCGGGGAAAGAAAGAGTCTCCTAAAAAATCTAATAGAAAAGGAAGCCCGGAAAATCAAGGGTGTACCTTATTTTTCACCCGGGCTTCTTGATGAAGTTTCAAACCTTATAGAGTATCCTTTTGTCATTTTAGGTTCTTTTGATAAAAAATTTCTTACTCTTCCTGATAAAGTAGTGATTTCAGCAATGGAAACTCACCAGAGGTATTTTTCGGTAAAGAAAAATTCGAAACTCATGCCGTATTTTATTTCGGGAATAAATAATAAGCCAAATAAAGAAATAATTAAAGGCAACGAAAAAGTACTTACTGCAAGGTTAGAAGACGCGAAGTTCTACTGGGAAGTTGACAGGAAAATCCCTATAAAGGAAAGATTGGCGAAATTATCAGGTATAAAATGGCATACGAATTTAGGGAATTTACTTCAAAGGACAGAGAGACTTATTGAACTTAGCAAATGGATAGGGGAGAAGGTGGATAATATAAACCTTTCTGTATTAAAAGAAGGCGCAAAGCTTTCAAAAGTTGATCTGACAACTTTAATGATAAGAGACGGAAAGGAATTTACCAGTCTTGAAGGTTATATTGGTTCCCAGTACGGTAGGGCGGAGGGTTTATCAGAAGAGGTTTGTAAAGTGATTGAGGACCATTATAAACCCAGAAATGTAGAGGACGAACTTCCCCGTTCAAAAGAAGCGGCAATTGTATCTCTTGCGGACAGAATAGACCTTATCGTAGGAAGTTTCTTAGCCGGTGAGAAACCTACCGGATCCAGAGATCCTTTTGGATTACGTCAGGCAATGAGTGGATTTATAAGAATAATTACAGAATTTAAATTTTCTTTTCCTCTGGATGAACTTCTTAAAAAGAATCTCCAATTATTTTCCAAGGCTGAAAATACGGAAATATTTGAAGAAATCAGGCAATTTATAATAGAAAGGGAAGGAGGAAGCCTTCAGAGCAAGGGAATTAGATACGATATTGCAAAAGCTGTTCTTTCGGAAAAATGGAATGTTATTCTTGATTCTTATCTGGTAGCTAAGGCTATGATGAAGATTCGGGAAGATCAGGTAGAGTTCGAGAAACTTGTTATAGGTCAAAAGAGAGTTTCGAATATATTAGAAGGGAAAACTCCGGGTAAAGTAAATAAATCACGCCTAAAGGAGAAAGAAGAAAAAGATTTATTTAATAAAGCAAAGGAAATAGAGCCGATTTTAAATGAATTTATTAAGAAGAAAGAATACCTTGAAGGAATAAACGAATTGAAAAAATTAAGACAAAGTATCGACAATCTCTTTGACAATGTTATGGTGATGGATAAAGATGAAAAATTAAAAAATAACAGATTGGCATTGCTTTATTATGTAAGAAGTTTATTTCATCTTTTCTGTGATTTCGAAGAAATAATAATCGATTGAAAAAGTTTACCGCACCACAAAAATAATCTCACACAGAGCCACAGAGCACACGGAGATAATAGGACGCAGATAAACGCAGATTGAAAAGGATTTGTTTTTTTAAATTCCTCCCAACCCAAAAATATTTAGACAGGATAAAAAAGGGATTAACAGGATTTTTTTATTTTTCGCTAACAGTGAACGCAAAGTCTAAAGGCTAAGTTAAACAACAAATAATACGAATAGCTAAACAAGTTTTTTTCTAAATCCTGAATCCTAAATCCCAATTTAGTCATTTTGATATTTAATTTTCTTACTGTACCACCATGTGTATGAACTCTCCCGAAGTCTCAAAAAAACACCCTTGACAAAAAATTTTGTTTCCTTACACATGTATAATATTAAGGAGGTTAGTATGAAAAGAAGTTATTTCTTATTATTTGTAATATTATTATTACTTTTACTTTACTCCTGTACCGACAATGAAGAACAAGCGGACTACCTTCCAAACGCGGATGGAAACTGGTGGGAATATCAATATTCTGATTCATTAACGATGAGATTGGAGCTTTCAGGTATAGGAACCATTAACAGTACGGAAGTTCAAAGATTAGTATGGAATGATGAAGGAGATATAAATACAGATTATCTATTAAAGAATGAAGCAGAGATTATTCTTTATACTACACCCCAGTCCTGGTCCGCCTTTACCCTCGCGAAACTTCCTCTCGAGGAAGGTAATTCATGGCAGGCTTTCCGGATGATAGTATTAGGGGATACGACTACCATAACTGCCCATGTGGAAGAAAAGCAGAGTGTATCCGTTCCTGCCGGTGAATTTGCCGATTGTTATCGAATTTACTATGAAAATTAATCGTTAGAAGAACCAATAAGAATATATTTTGCCCCTGATGTAGGTCCTGTGAAATTTGAATATGTTACAGGAAGAGAAGAGGTGTTGGTTGACTATGAGGTGGAATAAAATAATTAGGTACTTAAATTCGGAGAGTGGGTTTCCTCCACAATGCTCACTTGACAAAATTTAAAAAATCCGTATACTTTTTTGTTAGTATGTATTATATAAAGTCAACCAGAAATGTGAATTTTATGAAATTTTTCTTAGTATATATTCTGGTATTTATTAGTAAAAAATATTCTAGAAAGGAGGAAATAAAATGAGAAAATCAGTAGGAGTATTGTTAGTAGTTGTGTTGCTTCTTGGAGTAATCAGTTGTGCAAGCAATCAGGCAAAAGGTACTGTTATTGGAGCTGCTGCAGGAGGAGTTGTTGGAGGTTTAATCGGTAAAAAGGCTGGAAATACCGCCGCAGGAGCTATAATAGGCGCTGTACTTGGTGGCGCTGCAGGAAATTATATCGGCAATTATATGGACAAACAGGCTGATGAAATGAAACGAGATATTGCGGGCGCAAAGATTGAGCGAATTGGCGAAGGTATCAAGATTACCTTCGATTCCGGTTTACTGTTTGACGTAAATAAAGCTTCATTGAAAACAGCAAGCAGGGATAACTTAAAAAATCTTGCCATAATCCTAAATAAATATGAGGATACCGAAATAGTATTAGAAGGACATACAGATGCTACAGGTTCCGAAGAGTATAACCTTCAGTTGTCCCGTTCGAGAGCAAACTCAGTTGCCAATTATCTTCAGAGTTTAAATGTTAACGAGACTCGTTTTACAGTAATGGGTTACGGCGAGCAGCAGCCTATCGCGAGTAATGAGAGTATCGAAGGTCGTCAAATAAACCGTAGGGTTGAAGTTGCCATTTTTGCCAACGATAAGCTTAAAAAGGCTGCGGAGAAACAAGCCGGTTAATTAAGTATTTTTTATTTGTAAAAAAGAGAGGAGACATAATCCAGTCTCCTCTTTTTTTGTAGTTGACACGAGCGGAGAAACACATAAAATAAATATAAAGAGAGGTATTAATTGTGATTAAGAGAAAATTGAGTGTTATGTTAATAATATGTTGTGTCCTTCTAATTAACTGCGAAGAGTTAGAAGAATATCTTACAACGGTTTCCGGTAAAATTTACGCGGACAATTGCAAGGTTGCTCTAGCAATTAAAGGTGAGGAAACTTTAATTTCGTATCTTAATAACATCGAAGGAATTGATGAGGTGTCGTTGCGTGATGCTGATATTTTTAGAGGTTTTGATCTGGCAATAGGGAACGATAGTTTATATAATATTACGATGCTGTCTTTTGGTGAAACTTATTTTGCTGCAATAGTAGATGATGGTGAAATAGAAGATGAGCTTGATTCTCTGGATCATGTTGGATTTTATGGGGAATCGGATACCATAGATATTCCCTTGATTGGTGGCGGCGATACTACTTTTGTATATTCTATACCAACCACTATAAATGTTCAAGAGGGAGTCGATGAAAGTGATGTTGATATTGAAAATTTTATTGAATTTAAATGGTTCATAAAAATTGACCAGATAACCAATCCGTGAGTAAAAAGTAGATAGTAGATAGTAGTGAGAATATGGGGTATAGTATTTAGGGTATAGGGTATAGTAAAAAGACTAAAAAAATCAGTGTAAATCCGTGGCTAATTATTTGGTGTGGTGGGTTGAGTTTTAAATAACATAATCAAAAATGGGGAGTGGTTAGGTCTCTGTGCTCTCTGTGCGTTCTTTTTTCCTCTGTGTCCTCTGTGGTAAAAATTTGGGGATGTGGGTGGATTCTAGCTTCTCTTTTTTATTTGCTTTCTTTTTCTGAAAGATAATAGCTAAGGCGTGCTAATTCTGAGGAAAGATCAATGTTATGAATAATAAAATCATTTGAGAGGTCATTAAGAGAAGAAAGATAAGAAGGAGTAAAATTTAGCACTGCTTCGACAGCAGAATTTTTTATTTTATTTATTACATTAACCACTTCTTCTGGCGGAACTGCAATTATAGCAATTTTTATACCTTCTTTTTTAACTTTCTGTTTAAAATTTTCGATATCGTTAATTTTAACTCCCCTGATATTACTTCCAATTTTTCTTTTATCTTTATCAAAAGCTAATGCTATTTTGAAACCCTGAGTCTTAAAACCATAGAAATTCAGAAGTGCTGAACCAAGTTTACCTACACCAATTAGAGCCACTTTTATTTCTTTACTGGGAAAAGCTATTTCCTTTATTTCTTTAAGGACGTCCTCGGTGTTATATCCAACCCCACGTTTCCCCATTGATCCTATGTACGAGAAGTCTTTTCTTACAAGAGTTGGCTTTATGTTTAATCTGTTTGCAATATCTTCTGAAGAAAAGCTTTCCTTGCCTTCCGCGCAAAAACTTTCAAGGCATCTTGCGTATATATATAACCTGTTTATAACTTCGTCTGGTACTTCTAATTTGTTTAAAATTTTTCTTTTCACTTTGTGATTATAATAACAAGTATCCCTTTTGTCAATATTTTTTTTTACCACAGAGACGCAGAGAACGCAAAGCCACACCACACCCACATTTTTAATTGTGTTTCTTAAGCCCATCCCAACCAACGAAAAATTTAGAGAGGACTATATGCAGTTGGAAAAAAGCCCCTTGAATATCTTGCAGAGTGGATTATTTTATATATATTATTTTATATATAAGGAGGTAATATGTATGCAATAGAATATAAGGGAGTCGTAGTAAAAATTGTAAGGGGTGATATCACAGAACAGGATACGGATGCTGTTGTCAATGCTGCGAATAAAAGGCTTTCACCCGGAGGTGGAGTAGCAGGTGCTATTCATTCTGCAGCAGGTTCGAGACTCTGGGAAGAATGCAAGAAAATTGAACATTGTGAAACAGGAGAAGCGGTTATTACTAAGGGATATAAATTACCCGCAAAATGGGTTGTTCATACTGTAGGTCCTGTGTGGACAAGCCGTCACGAAGATCCTGAGATGCTTTCTGCTTGTTATAGTAATTCTCTTGCTATAGCTGATAAACATAATATCCGATCTATATCCTTTCCCGCAATTTCGACAGGAGCTTTTGGTTACCCACTGGAAGAGGGGGCTGAAATTGCCGTTAAGGCTATCTGTGAAACAATAGAAAATCTTTCTTCGGTTAAGTTAATACAGTTTGTTCTTTATGACGATAAGGCATATAACATTTTCGAGGAAAAATTAAAAAATTTAGAAGAAAAAAATTAGAAAATTTGGCCACGGATGAACACAGATTTACACTGATTTTTTTAGCTTGTTTACTATACCCTAAATACTATACCCTATATTCTAACTACTCACGACTTACTACTTTACTATTTGTTTTTCATCAATAAAACTACAGCAATTGCATTATCTTCAGTATGGGATAAAGATATATGTATTTTAATTCCTTCCATTTCATTTCTTAACTTTTCATTTAGAATTCTAATTACAGGTTTTTCTTTAGTTCTGATTTCTATTGCTTTCCACCCGTAATTATGATTTTTTGCCTTATAAAAGGATTCCTTAACAGCAAATCTTACAGCATAACACTGGCTTTTATTAATTTTATTTTTGCAATATTGCTTTTCGTTTGTGGTGAATATTTTGTCTATAAAGTTATCTCCCCAGCGATTTATTGCCTTTTCCATTCTATTTACCTTAGTTATATCTATCCCAATCATTTATCCTCAAAGATTATTACAGTATCTCCGGATTTTATCATACCTAATTTTTCTCTTGCGATTTTTTCGAGAAGAAAAGTGTCTTTTTTTATCCTTTTCAAAGAATCGAGTAAATCTTTTTCTTTTTTAAGAAATTCCTGCTTGTTTCTTCTCAGTTTAATTTCCTTTCTTTTTAGTTTAACAATGTTTATGAAGCCATAGGCTCCGAAAAAGAGATAGAAAAGTATTCCGCAGATTGTTAAAACTAAAAGAGTCTTTTTTAAGTGTTTTTTTAGAAGTTTCTTAGAATGCTTTGAACCTCGCGGCATCTCCTAATTCCTCTTCAATTCTGAGCAGCTCGTTGTATTTTTCTAATCTTTCGCTCCTAGAAAGAGAACCAGTTTTAATTTGACCCGTATTTAGACCGACTGCGAGGTGGGCAATAAACGTGTCGGCAGTCTCTCCGGAACGGTGCGAAACAACCGCTGTCCAGCCGTTATTTTTTGCCATCTGGATTGCTTCGATCGTTTCTGTAACGGTCCCAATCTGATTGAGTTTTATTAAAACCGAGTTACTTGCATTTCGTTCTATACCTTTCTGTATTATGGAGGTATTGGTTACAAAGAGATCGTCACCAACAATCTGGATTTTATCTCCCAATTCTTCTGTTAATTTTTCCCAACCATCCCAATCGGCTTCAGAAAGACCGTCTTCAATTGAAATTATGGGATATTTGTTAACCCATTTTTTATATACGGAAATCATATCTTCCGAAGATAAAGACTTCCCTCCAAAATTATAGGACTTATTTTTGTAAAACTCGGAGGCTGCACAGTCTAGTGCTATTGCAACTTCCTTACCCGCTTTGTATCCGGCTTTTTCGATGGATTCAAGAATTAAACTCAAAGCCTCTTCATTTGTTGAAAGGTTTGGAGCGAACCCCCCTTCGTCTCCTACACTGGTAGCATATTTCTTGCCAGAAAGAATTTTCTTCAATGAATGAAAAACCTCGCTTGCTGCCCTGATTGCTTCTTTAAAACTAGATAAGCCCACGGGAGCTATCATATATTCCTGAATGTCAAGATTATTATCAGCATGTTGTCCACCGTTTAGGATGTTGCATTGCGGCACTGGAAGCTGACACGCGTTTGTTCCTCCCAGATACCTGTAAAGAGGTACATCTAAGAAATTACTTGCGGCTCTGGCGACTGCCATGGATACCGCAAGAATAGCGTTAGCTCCGAGTTTACTTTTGTTTTCTGTTCCATCCATTTTGCACATTGTGATATCTATCAGTCTTTGATCAAAGCAATTTTTACCTGCAATTTCCTGCCCTAGGATATTTTTTGCGTTGTTAACCGCTGTAAGAACTCCTTTTCCACCATATCTTTTTTTATCATTATCTCGAAGTTCTAGAGCTTCTCTTGTTCCTGTAGAAGCGCCGGAGGCAACAGCTGCTCTGCCAAGGATTCCTGATTCTAAAAGACATTCGGCTTCTATAGTGGGATTACCTCTTGAATCGATGATTTCTCTTGCTTTAATATCAACTATTCGCATTTGTATTTGTCCTCCTTATTTTTTACCTACGCCCGGAAGGATTCGAACCTTCAACCAGCGGATCCGAAGTCCGCTACTCTGTCCAGTTGAGCTACGGGCGCAACCATATTTATCAATCTTTTAGTTGAAAACCAAGTTGATTTTAACAATTTTTAGTTAATCACTCGAATATATTATTACATTTTTGTTTGTCAAGAGAAAATAGAGAGTAGTGAGCAGCGAGTAGTGAATAGTTAAGAAAAAAAAGCAAAATTCGTGTCCTTTTTGTCTTAATTTAAGTATGAGAATAAATAATATAAGAATCTGTGATAATCTTGTGTAATCTTGTGGTTAATATAGTTCCTACTCTTGACAAAAATACACTAATATTTTATACTTCCCATATGATATTCATACTTTTAATCGGTTATCTTTCTGTTTTGCTTCCGGAACCCTCTATAAGGGCTCAGAAATGGATAGATCAAGGAGAGATTGAGCTTCCTTACGGGATTTTACCTTTATTTGGGGATACTAATACTGTCGATATTTCAATACATTCGTTTGTAGATACGATAAATTATGTTCAAATCTGTCCCACAATTAAGCATCGATTTGGAGAGTGGGGAGGAGAAGTTTCCCCTTATCTCCGCTGGGGTGGGGATTCCCTTTATCCTAAAAGGAAAAAATTTGGTGTTTATTCCGATTTTATAAGGGGGTCTATTTTTTACAAAAACGATAAAATCTTATTTGCCTTTGGTAAAGATATATTTTCTTTAGGTCCCGCATTTGAAAACAACGCGTTGCTTTCCCCCAATATTCCGCTTAATTATTTAAGCTTTACTTTTAAAACACCTAGATTTGCTTTTACTCATATAATTTCACGTTTAGGTAATTACGAGGGCGTAGAATACGAATGGGATGATACTTCTTTCGGTAATCTAACAAATGTTAATAGATATCTTGGAATACATCGTCTTGAAATAAAACCAACAGATTGGTTTGTTTTTTCGATTTCTGAAGCAATGTTGATAGGGGGTGAATCTTTGGGTTTTCCCTTTGAATTATTGGCGCCGCTTACAATCTACTATGTTGAACAACATAATAGAAAACGGAATACTAATATTTTATGGAATCTTGATTTAGTGGCGATTAGAGGAAAATTCCTGTTTTATTTTGATCTATTTATCGACGATTTCCAGTATGAAGCAGACCCCTGGAAAGAACCAAATCATTTAGGACTATACCTTGGAATTCAAAGTAAAGATTTTCTTCTTAGCAATTCGGAGCTCTTTGTTTCTTACAATCTTATGTCGAGGTGGGTTTACGATAATATACTGGTCTGGCAGCGGTTTTCAGACGAAGGAATGCCTCTTGGATCAATGCTTGGCTGTGATTACGATCACTTTGTTTTTAAATCCTTTTACCCCCTTTCTTCCTTTAAAGCGGGAAGCATGATTTCCTATACCAGAAGAGGCGAAAACAGAATAACAACTCCGTGGCCTGTAAATGCCATGATTGGAGCATCCCCGGAGAACGAATTTGATGGGACAAATTTTTTAACCGGAACAATAGAGAAAAGAATTACTTTCGCCGCTGTACTGAAGTATAAGGACTTTTTAGAACTTACTTCCGGAATATCATATTTCAAAAACTATAAACATGAGGAAGGAACGACAAAAACTCTACCTTTAATAGAATTAAAGTTAAAATACAGCATATAAATTCCAACTTATTGCTAATAAATACATTAAGCTCATCAGTTGAAGTCATAGATTAAATGATTTTTTTGATTATCATTATTAATTAAAATATCAAAATTTAAAAATTAAAATGACAAATTAAAATGCAAAACTAAAAATGATTGGACGCAGATTAAACAGGATTAAAAGGATTTTTTTACTGTTTTTCAACTCGAAACCTAAACTCCCACAAAGGTACAAAGTTCCTCATCTCTAATTTTTCGACATGTAGAAATTGCGGTTTTTATTTTTAAAAGCCTTGACATAATTATTTGAATCTTTACTATAATTAATAGATATGGCTGAAAATAAAAAATATAAAAAATATGTAGAACTGCTCTGGGCAGACAAATACGATAAATATGAGAAAGGTGATAAGATACCCATTGAGAAGCCCAATCTTCCGTTTCAAGTGGTCGAGACTGTAAACAAGCCGAGAATTAAAGGAGGAGCACAACAATTCCTATACCCTGAGGATAAATATCCCCAGAACTATCCGAAGGACTGGAAGAATCTCCTCATTTGGAGTGATAACAAACTAGTAATGTCCTCTTTGATTAAGCAGGGTTGGGCTGGAAAGGTGAACCTCATTTACATTGACCCGCCTTTTTTTACAGGTGCGGATTTTACTGTGAGAACAAAGGTGGGAGATGCGCAGATAGAAAAAGAGCCGTCCATTATAGAGGAGAGGGCTTACAAAGACACATGGAGCGGTGGGATTGCCTCTTATCTCAAATATATGTATGAGCGATTGGTTTTGATGCGGGAACTGCTGGCCGAGAACGGGTCCATCTATGTGCATCTGGACTCGCATGTGGGGCATTATGTCAAGGTGATGATGGATGAGATTTTCGGGTATGAGAATTTTATAAACGAAATAATTTGGCAGAAAATTCGGTCATCAAAAGGTCAAGCAAAGAGTTTTGGAAATGTACATGATCTTATTTATGCCTATACAAAATCTAAGAGTTATTTTTTTAATAAGCCCTATACAGAAGTTAATGAAAAATTATTAAAGACTCATTATAAATATGTTGATGATGATGGAAGGATATATCAATTATGCGATTTAACTCAAAGTGGTTCTGGCCCTGCTAGAAAATTTGGAGATAAATTGCTTGCCCCTCCCTCTGGAAAACATTGGATATGGTCGCAAGAAAAAATTAATGAGGGTATTAAAGATGGGAGAATCGTATTCACGACAGGCATAATGCCTAGATTAAAAAGATATCTTGATGAATCAAAAGGAAACCCTATCGAAGATATTTGGATGGATATTTATCCAATAAATTCGATGGCAATGGAAAGATTGGATTTCGACACTCAAAAGCCCGAAGCCCTCCTCGATCGCATTATCCTCGCCTCCTCCAACCCCGGCGACATCGTGGCTGACTTCTTCTGCGGCTCGGGCACCACCTTAGCGGTTACCGAAAAACTTGGAAGGCGGTGGGTCGGCTCTGATTTATCAAAATTTGCCATTCAGGTTACAAGAAAAAGACTTCTTGACATTTATAACTCGAAGGATTTACAGAACGAAGGCAAGCAATACGAAAAGCCAGCAAGACCTTTTGAACTATGGAACATCGGAAATTACGAAACCGTTTATTGGCAAGAGAAAGAGGATGAATATCTTACCTTTATGCTTAAACTCTACCAATCTCAATCTATGGCAGGTTTCAAATATCTCCATGGCAGAAAAGAAGAAAGAGCGGTTCATATAGGGCCTCTTAATGCGCCTGTAACTATGGAAGAGGTGGAAAAGGTTGTTGTTGAGTGCAGGGCAAACAATTTCAACAAGGCAGATGTCCTTGGTTGGGAGTGGAGCTATGACGTAAATGAACTCGCTAAAGAACTGGCAAAGAAAAACGGAGTTGATTTGAAGCTTGTCCAAATTCCATCAGTAAATGAAATAAAATCTTCACTTGTCGGATTAGATTTGCAGTTATTGAAAGTCCCTGACCAGGTGGTAGAAAAAGAATTATCTAAATATGTGAAATTCCCTGAAGTCGCTTACTTGGAAATCGAAACAAAAGTCAAAAAAGAAGAAGCAACTCTAAAAATCGAAGACTTCCAACTTGCACCAACTGCAGAACTCGCGGAGATTGCAAGTAAGGTAAAAGATTCAAGGGAACTTATAGACTACTGGGCGATAGATTGGGATTACAAAGGCGATACATTCCACAACCAGTGGCAGAGTTTTAGAGTAAAGAAGAACCCAAAAGTGGAATATGCAGCCAAGCATAAATATGAAGAAAAAGGCGAATATCAGATAATGACTAAAGTTGTGGATGTATTTGGTAATGATACAAATAAGGTGATAAAGATGGAGATGGGATAAAATGCTAAATAAGGATTATGATAAGAAGGAAGAAATAATGGAGGCTGTCCGGCGTCTTTGTCATTTTGCACCTCCAACTAGTGGGGAAAATCTACCCCATAAACTACATGAATTCCTTATTGAAAACGCTTTGTTGGAGTTGGGTTCTGGCCAATATTCCATAGCAGAAATAAAGGAATCCGTAAATAATCTTTTTAGATTGGCTTTCGAAGAGGAGGAAGTAGAATCTGCAATTGGCAGATTAATTGAAGCAAAATCTGTGGTCTTACTATCCCCAGGATTATATTCTCTAAATATAAATAAATCTCAAGAATTAAGTGAATCTAAAAAGAAGTATTTAGAATTTGAGGAGAAAATTCTGAAGGAATGGCTAGGAATTGTTGATAGAAAATATCCTGGTTTAACCAACGAAGATTTAGAGGCACTAAAGGAAGATTTAACGTTTTATTCAAAAGAGATTTTTGCAAAACATGGCGCTGAATGTGTAGATTTGATTTATGCAGGAAATGAAAAAGTAGAGAACTTCATTAATGATTTAAAAAAAAATATATTTGATGTTTTGCCTGAACGCACTCCAAGGCTCCATAAAATCAGAATCATTGAATTGCCGAACTTCTTTAAAGATGCTCCCCCGAACAGAAAAAGCTATATAGCTCGATTCCTTGATAGCACCTTTATAATATATATGTTAAGTATTGATAAAGTTTGTTCTAAGCTTGTTCAAAAACAATTCGAAAATTCCATACTATTTTTAGACACTAATTTTCTGTATCGTTTATTAGGTATAGATGGTAGAAAATTAAAAACAGCAGCTGAAAGAGCAGTTAAAATAGCCCAAGATTTAGGTATTTCTTTGAAAGTTTCAACTCGAACCATAGAGGAATGGAAGGCTTCCATTAAAAAGGCTGGCAAGAACCTAAATGCAAATCCTTTGCCTACGCCAGAGTTAGCTCAGATAGGAGCCGAATTTACTACTGAAAGAGACTTTACAACTGCATATTGGCGCGAATATGCTGAGAGTGGGGTTCCTATTGATGATTTCCTTCGTTTATATGAACAGATAGAAGATCTTCTTAAGGAGTATAATACAGAAATAAGTGACAAATTTTATACCGAGATTAAAGAAGATCCAAGATTGGATAAAGAAATAAGCAAACTTAATATAGTGACCGATTACTCTAAACCCCGAGAGGTTGCCGAACATGATGCTTTTCATCGTTTATTGATTTTACGACTACGAGGAGATGAATCATCAAAATCATTTGTTACTACAAAAGCTTGGTTCCTTACCTGCGATACTTCATTGCCGAGTTATGATCGAGAAGCTAGAGGAAGTCGCGATGAAATTTCTTTTTGTATTTTACCTAACCATTGGATTCAGACGATACGTCCATTTCTCCCAAGAACAGAAGATTTTGATGAAGTTTTTGTTGATTTATTCACTTCTCCATATCTTAAAACTTATGGAGATTTACCCTCTGATATTGCTCAAAAAATATTGGGCAGAATATCCATGTTTAAAAATCATTCACCTGAACTAGCCGTGAAGGTATTGACAGATGGGTGCCTCTCTAAAGAACTCAGGCAGACTACTGAAGAAGAGAAAGTTTTTGCATTAATTGATAGCACAACCGCAAAAGTAGCCGAAGAATTTAGAGAAGAACGAGATAAATTCAGAGAACAATTTGAAGCCACAAAAAAAGAAAAAGATGAAGTCGAAAGAAAGTTGGCAGAAGAAAAAACTCAGAGAGAAAAAGAAAGGACAGAATTTGAGGAGAAAACAAAAAAGACTGAGGACACCGTATATACCTTAGAAGGAGAAATAGAGCAGGAGAAAGATACAAGGTTGAAATTAGAAAAAAAGATGAAGTGGATTCCGGCTTGCTTTATCTGGATTATAATTGTAATTGTTGCTTTGTTTGTCCCTTGGGGGAACTTATATTCGTGGGTAAAACTTTTAGTTGTTGGAGGCATTATTGTAGGTGGAATTGGGGCGTTAAGTTTTCCTTTCGGTAGATCCAGAATTTCAAAGACCTTGGGTTTGATAGCCATAGTTTGCTCCATACTATCTTTTGTATGGGGTTTTATCAAAAAATGAACCCCTCTGAACTTTTACATCCAGAACAACGCCGTCCGAGTAAGGCATACTTGGTTAATGAACTTCGTAAGGCATTAATTACCTGGCGAGAACAAGACTATCCCAACATAACAGATACCACTCGCCGTTTGCTACAATTCTGGTTTAATGAAGATCATATTGTTGATGGAGAGCCTTTCCATTTCTGGTTCTGCCAGAGAGAAGCAATTGAAACCTTGATTTATGTTTATGAAATAATGAAGAAGCGAAATTTTGTAGACATGGCAAGGGATTTTGGTGCAGGCCCCATACAGGGCTATGACCCCTCTTATGACCAATACCCTCTTTATGCCTTCAAGATGGCAACTGGCTCTGGCAAGACTTATGTGATGGCGTTAAGCATCGTCTGGCAATATTTCAATCACTTGTCTGCATGCAACGCACAGGCAGATAAGAAAGAGAACAATAATGATTACACCTCTAAATTTTTGCTTATTGCAGGAGAGAAGAATGTGATTTACGACAGACTGACGAGAGATTTCAAAGACGGAAAAATATTTAGAGATTTGCCACTTATTCCACTTGAGTGGCAGGAGGAGTTTGACCTGAAGGTAATCCTAAAGGAAGACCCTATTCATACTATTCCCGAGGATGTGCTATTCTTAACCAATATCCAGCAGTTAGAAGAGAGAAAAAGCAAAAAAGAAGAAGTTGAAGAGTATGTAGATGATGTTTTAGTACTTGAAGATGTAAAAAAGTATGATATCTATCAAGAGAACAGAATAAAAGAAGTTTTAATTTCCTGTCCCAACATAATGATTCTGAAAGACGAAGCCCATCACATCTACAGTTTTGAGAAAGCATGGAAAAAGATACTTTTAAGTCTTAACAAAGATCTGGCTTCTCAATACGGTAGAGGAATTAATATGGAATTAGATTTTTCTGCTACGCCTAAATCTGAAACTGGGGCTTTATTCCCATGGATTATCGTGGATTTCTCGCTCAAAGAAGCAATTGAGATGAATATTGTAAAATTACCATTAAAGGGAATGGTGAAAAATGCAAAAGAAATCGCTTCAACTAAAGCTATTGAGAGATACAGAGCATGGATTGACGCTGGGATAAGAAGATGGCGGGAGTATAAAGAGGCATTGAGACCCTTATCAAAAAAGCCTGTGCTGTTCTTTCAATGTTCTGAAAACAAGGAAGCAGATGAAATATTTGGGTATGTGAATACTGCTGTTCCAGACCTTAAAGATAAAGTATTGCTCATACACACAGATAGCACTGGAGAGGTAAAAAAGGCAGATCTGCCTAAGGCAAGAGAGTTTGCAAAGACTATTGATGACCCTGATACAGAGAAAAATCCCTACGAAGCAATAGTAAGCACATTAATGTTAAATGAGGGATGGGATGTTCGAAATGTAAATGTGATTGTAGGGCTCCGGTCTTATACTTCGAAAAGGAAAGTGCTTCCTGAACAGGTTATTGGAAGAGGCTTAAGGAAAATGTTTCCAGAGGAAGATGCAAATATAAAACAATCCGTAAATGTTCTTGAAGTTATTGGTCCTCCAGGGCTAATAGATATTCTTGAGGAATTAGAAGCCCAGGAGGGCATTAAGTTTGCTGAATTTGATACTGGGAAACCACTTAATTTAACAACGATATTTGTAGATGAAAATAAGTTGGACAAGGATATAGAAATACCGATACTGAATCCGAGAATTCTCATAAGAGAATTTTATTTGGATGAAGTAGAGATTGATAATTTACCTTCCTTACAAATTCCTTTAGAAAATAAGATTTTGGAAATGGAATATGTCGCTGTAGATATGCTCAAAGGAATGGAAGTTATAAAGAGAAAATGGGATTTACCTGTACCTCAGGATTCTAAAAGTGTAATTGCTTATTATACTGACCAGATACTTAAGCAACTAAAAATAGGTGGTGCTTTTGCCGATTTTTATCCTGTTGTAAAAAGATACGTTGTAGAAAAATTATTTACTGAGAAGGTTGACCTTGAAGATCCAAGGGTTTTATATAAGTTGAGTTCCCCCGATGTTCAAGAACAAATGATAAATTTATTTGTAGATGCATTAAAAGATACGACTTTTACTGAAAGAGAACCCGAAAAGAAGGATAGCATAAAACTATCTGACATAAGACCTTTTGTATGGTCAAAACTGGTTCATCCAGCCAACAAATGTATCTTTAACTATGTTCCATGTGATAATGATTTTGAATTGGACTTTGCCAAGTTTCTGGATAGGGCTGAAGATGTGAAAGCTTTTAGCAAAATCGTTTCTAAAATAAGGTTCTTTGTAGAATATAGAGATTCGGATGGAAATCTTAGGCTTTACTATCCGGATTTTTTAGTTTTAACTAATAAGGATGAGCGCATAATAGTTGAAACAAAGGGAAGAGAAGATATAGATGTAGTACACAAAGACAAAAGAATAAAGTTATGGTGTGAAGACGCAACCAACTTAACGAAAAATGAGTTCTCATTTATAAGAGTTAATCAAGCCGATTTTGAAAAATATAGATTTAAGAGCATTAATGAATTAATCTCAACGTTAAATAGATAAAAATCATTCGTGCTATTAGTGCAATTCGTTGTTCCTTTATTTTTTAAATAAATTTTTGAACTTTGATTTGTCTTTTTCCATCTTGACATTTAATTTTATGCAGAGGACCTAAAAAAACTCGAAAGAGACCGACTTTCGGGAGTAAGTTTGGAGTACCTTAATTCAGCAGTTTCTGGCATTTAAGTTTTAGCAAGATATATAAATAAGGAAGAAGGATACTGTAGCGTCTTAATAGGAATGACAAAAGGCAGTGAAGGAAAAGATTAGCCATTGAGATGCTTCGCATGAATCGGGCAAGCAGTGAAACTCACAAGGTTTCAGCCTTGCTTTTTCGCAAAAAGGTTTACTCAACCTTCATCTGTAGGAGGGGTATCCCTGTCCCGAATCCCGACTCTCTTTACCCGTTTATATAGAAATCCACTTTTTTGATATCGAATTGAGTTTTTTCCAATGAATGAATAAAATTCCAGAGTCCACTATCAGTAAAAGTTATGTAATTCTGCCTTCCAAAAGCAGGAATTTCTACTTTATCTTCTGAAACGATGATGTATATCGTATTAGAGCCTCCGGGTGGTTCGACATTGAAACAGGAATTTTCCGGATAAATTACTTCATCTTTTACAAAATTATTCTTTTCAATTTTATTTGGATACAGAAGCCGCGGTTCTTTCGTGGATAAATCGTATCCTATAATGTATAAATACGCTGGCTCCTCAACAGAGACTTTTATCCTTATTCTATCTTTTAAATTGAGAACTGAGGATTTATAATCGTTTCCATATACATCTACAATTGAAGGTTGTTTTTCCATAATCATTGAAGAACTTTCCATGTTATCAAGTTTTACCATAGGGTCTCCGGTTCTCTCTATTGATTCCAGTAAAGTCTGAGTTTCGGTTTTTAAGGCTTTGCCTTCCTCATTCTCTATCCCGGTAAGCATCCTTACCGCTGTTCTAAGTTCTAATTTTGCACTGTAGGGATGCCTGTCCTGCAATTTCCTGGCATTATCAAGTTTTTCCTGTGCTTTATTAATCATTTTTAGCTCGAATTCTTTTCTTCTTCTCCGTGCTTTTTCTATTTCCCCGGGTGGGATTCTGAGGAGTACGTGAGCTCGATATAAAGTTTCCCCATCTTTATTTATCTTTTCCATATGTTCAGCTACAATTGTTAAACCCTCAATGAAGGCAGTCCCTTCCGTTTGGGTCATGCTTTTCGTGTAAACATCCAGATTTTCGCCTTTTTCTTCTATTGATTCAAGAAATTCAGATTTAACCCGCACTCCTATTTCATTAACGATTTTATTCACCGCATCCTTCCTTGCGGATTCATAGGTTTCCTTTTGAGAGGCAGAAAGAACTCCAACACCTACATATCGATTTTGCCCTGGGTAGTCGCTTCCCCTCCACCATTCCGACTTTTTCGCACTTTTTGATGTGCAATTAACCAGTAATAGTAAAAAAGTTAATATTACCAAAATTTTTGATTCCATGTAAATATTTTAACAATAAAATATTTTATGTCAAGGAATAAGTGAGTATTTATGCAATTGGGAAACTGCTCTTACAAACGCCTAACCATCCCCCCATACAGAAGGTTTTCCGCAACCTTGATTTCTTCTTCTTGACAAAAATATCTATTTTATTATCATTATAATAAATAGGGGGGGTTTATGTAGAGCCTTTAGTATTGACGAATGTTTATAATCTTATGGGTCAGGTATATAAGGAAAAGGAAGATTATAAAAGCGTTGTTGCCGTTATAAATGAAGCGATAGATAAGGGTGTAAATAATTGTGATTCGTATTCTATAATTACTCATGCATATTATAAATTGGGAAGGATAAAGGAGTCAAACAGTTGGTCGAAGAAACGGGAGAAATGCGAGAAAAACAAGTGATAAAAGCTGACTTTAAACGTCTGAAAAGTATAAGGCCATGGTTGGCATATTCAATAAAGGATATATAAATAACGTACGTAAAAATATATAAAGAACCATAAAAGAGGGAAATATGAAAAAATTTTTGTTTTTTACATCTTTAGTTATTCTTTTGGGGATTGGTTTTCACGGTTACGGGTCAGCTGAAGAAACGGGTGGAAACATTCACCTGCAAGAGGGAAGATATGATAGAGCCATTGAACAGTTTAAAGAAGCAGAAGCGAAATATCCGGGTAATGTCGGACCGGTTTCTTCTCTTGCGGTAGCTTATTTTATGGAAAAAGAATATAAAGAAGCAGCGGGATATCTTGATAAAGCGATAAAGATAGATAAAGAAGGAACAGAGGGAAAGCTCAAGGGGTATGAAGATTTATTAAACACCAAATACCTGAAGTGGCAGATATTATATAATGGTTCTGTAGAATATTTCAAAGATGATTCGAAAAAGGCGGTTGAATTAGCGAAGAAATCCCTGGATGTAACATATCCGGAAAAAATATCGCAGAGTTATAGTTTGTTAGCAATGATGATGTTGAAAGAGGGTAAAGTAGAAGAAGCCAAAAATTTCTACAAGAAAGCAATCGAAGCTGATAAAAAAAATGTTGAAGCTTATATGACCCTGGGTCATATTTATCTTGTTGAAAGAGATACTGATAAAGCTCTTAAATACTTTAATGAGGTTTTGAAAATAGATTCAGCAAAAATTGAAGTTTATGAATTGATTGGGCAGGCGTATTTGCTTAAAGGAGAATATGGGAAAGCCATAAAATCACTTGAAAAGGCGTTGTCGATTTCAGGTAAAAATCCAACAAGTCTTTACAATCTTATGCTGGCACATTATAAAACCAAGAATTACGATTTAGCAATAAATAAAGGTAAGGAAGTAGTGGAACTTGAGAATGTAGAGCCTTTAGTATTGACGAATGTTTATAATCTTATGGGTCGGATATATAAGGAAAAGGGAGATTATAAGAGTGTCATCGCCATTGTTAAGGAAGCGATAGAAAAAGGTATGAATAATTGTGATTCGTATTCACTAATCGCTCATGCGTATTACAAATTAGGGGATACAAAGGGTTCCAATAGTTGGTCAAATAAATGGGAGGAATGCAATCAAAAATTAAAGGTAGAAACAGAAGAGCCAAAGGAAACAGAATATTCTAGTCCAGGACAGACAGATGTGGATATGTATATCCCTAGGACCGAAGAATCTTACCCAAAAGATATAGCGGTGGTGGTTGGAATTCGCGATTACAAAAATCCAAATATTCCCGATGTCGATTACGCGCTAAATGATGCGAGTATAATGAAGGATTATCTGAAAAATATTCTCGGTTATAGTGAAGGAAATATAATTTATCTTGAAAATCCTTCCAAGGGTGAATTAGAAGCGGTATTCGGAACCCACTCCAATCCGAAAGGCAAGCTTTATAATTATGTAAGACCGGGAGAGTCGAATATATTCGTCTATTATTCAGGTCATGGGGCACCTGATATAGATGAGAAAAAGGCATACCTTGTTCCCTATGACGGAGACCCTTCCTATATCAGCATAAACGGTTTTTCACTCAATATTCTCTTCGAGAATATCTCAGCTATACCTGCGAGGAAAAAAACCATTGTAATTGATGCCTGTTTTTCGGGCAACACCCCAAAAGGTATGCTTCTGAAGGGGATTTCGCCTTTGACTGTGGTTCCCGTAATAAGCAAAGGATATGAGAACCTGAATATAATCACTGCAGGGAAAGAAGGAGAGGTTGCAGGATGGTATTCAGAAAAAAGACACGGAATCTTTACTTATTTCTTTCTCAAGGGAATACGGGGAGAGGCGGATGTAAACAATGACAGGGTTCTTACTTACGGGGAATTGGCTGATTATCTTGAAGAAAATGTTCCCTATTATGCAAGAAGGCTCTACGGTATAGAGCAGCATCCGGTTTTTACCGGAAAGAGAGAAGAAGTTATAGTGAAATGGTAAAAGACACGAATCTCTGTTGTAAGAGCGGTTTCCCAACCGCGAATATCGGGACAGCAGTTAAGTTGCTAAATAATCAAATTGTAAAAACACCAAATAAAAAAATCCTGTAGATCTTGTTAATCCTGTCTGATTTAGTTAGTGAGTTAGTGGGTGAATGTGTTGGTGGGTTTTAAACAAAAAAAATCCTTTTTAATCTGCGTTAATCAGCGTACTATTTTGTTGGGTGTAGTGTGGCTCTGTGTTCTCTGTGTGTTTTTTGTTCCTCTGTGTCCTCTGTGGTTAATGTTTTTTTTAATTCATTTTTAAACTTTGATTTGTGTTTTTGCTCTTTGTTATTTGATTTTTGCATTTTGTTTTAGCAGGTCAGATGGAGGCAGGCGATTATGTTCTTCTCCTCTTTGTGTTTTTCGTTATAAAGCTCGACAGCTTCTCCGGTTTTTGCTAATATTACATTGATATTCTTTTTTTTAAGTTTTTCCAGGGTTTCTTCCGGTACTTTCATAATTCCGTGGGCTCCGGTGCCTACTATCAAAAGGCTTGGGCTTAACTCAATAACTTTTTTTAGGTCTCTTAGAGATAAGCTATGCCCTTCTTCTCTCCACCAAGGGCAAAATATATTATCGGGGAAAACAATAACATCCTTTGTGTATTCTTTACCGTTTATCGTTATTGAGCCGAAATTGTATTTATCGATTTTCATTTTAATTCAAAAAAAACACAGAGCCCACCTTTCCACACCCAATCTTTCTAACCACAGAG
>Ga0307430_1000185_pt1 | contig 62114 bp, 55 predicted proteins | sample SalMarWE160130MG_FD_202159 | JGI IMG/M metagenome (GOLD analysis project Ga0307430, IMG submission 202159) | Salt marsh sediment microbial communities from the Plum Island Ecosystem LTER, Massachusetts, United States - WE1603-130 | ecosystem: Environmental > Aquatic > Marine > Intertidal zone >... | reverse complement strand
TTTCTACAGCGACCTGGCGGGGCTGGAGGAGACGCGGGCGGGGCGGGGGGAACTTCTGGGGCAGGCGGTGGCGGCGATCGAGGAGGCGGTGCGCATCCGCCGCGCGCTGGGCCTCCAGGCCGGCCTGGCGACGTCGCTCAACAACGCCGCGAACCGCTACAGCGACCTGGCGGGGCTGGAGGAGACGCGGGCGGGGCGGGGGGAACTTCTGGAGCAGGCGGTGGCGGCGATCGAGGAGGCGGTGCGCCTGTACCGCGACCTGGGCCTCCAGGCCGACCTGGCGATGTCGCTCAACAACGCCTCGGCTTTCTACAGCGACCTGGCGGGGCTGGAGGAGACGCGGGCGGGGCGGGGGGAACTTCTGGGGCAGGCGGTGGCGGCGATCGAGGAGGCGGTGCGCATCCGCCGCGCGCTGGGCCTCCAGGCCGAACTCGCATCGTCGCTCAACAACGCCGCGAACCTCTATAGCGACCTGGCGGGGCTGGAGGAGACGCGGGCGGGGCGGGGGGAACTTCTGGGGCAGGCGGTGGCGGCGATCGAGGAGGCGGTGCGCATCCGCCGCGCGCTGGGCCTCCAGGCCGGCCTGGCGATGTCCTTAGGCTCGGCCACGGTCGTCTACAGGGCAGTAGCAGAGGCAGAGGAGGCACCCCAGGAGCAGGTCGCCTGGCTGCAAAGAGCGCTGGAGAGCATCGAGGAGGCGGTCGAGTGTTTCCGCGCCGCGGATATCATTCGTTATCGGATACAGTCCCTGCGCGATTGCGTCATCTGCCACCTGATGTTGGCTCAGCACGCCGGCCAACTGGACCGCGCCCACGCGCTGGCGCTGTGCCGGGAGGGGGAGGCGCTCTGCGGGCCGATGGAGGACCAGGAGCGCCTGGCCTTCTTCCGCCAGGTGCGGCAGCAGTTAGAGGGGAAAGGCTGAAGGAGGCACGACCTATGGAGACCATCACGTCTGCACCCGCCTACGAGCGCCTGGCGCGCTGGCGCGATTTCGAGCGTACCTCCCACGGCGTGCGGTTCCACGCCGAGACCAGCGCCGGCACCCCGGTCGAGGTGGCGTTGGATTTCGTCCTGCCCGAGGTGGTGCGGCTGCGCATGAGCCCGGAGAACCTCGGCCCAGCCCGCACCCCTCCCCTCTCTCCCCCCCCAATGGGGGGGGCAGGGGGGGGGTGGCAGCCCTCCCCGTTCATGCTTGCGGAGGACTCCGACAATCTGCACCTGGCGACTCCGTTTGTGCGTCTTGACGTGGCCCGCGACCCCTGGCATATCTGCCTCTTGGACGCCGTCGGAGAGGTCATCTGCCGCGAGGCAAGCGAGCGCACGCCTGACGACTCGATTGAGATGCGCCCGGCTCCCATCCTGACCGGCCTGGGCTTCCTGCGCGACCCCGCAAGCGGGCGCGTCATGGTGCACGAGGCCTTCGAGTTGGCCCCCGACGAGGACCTGTATGGCCTGGGCGAACAGTTCGCCCGCATCAACCGCGTCGGCCAGCGGTTCGAACTCTGGGCCACCGATGCCTACGGCATCTCCCACCGCACCACCTACAAGAACGTCCCCTTCCTGTGGTCCACCCGGGGCTATGGCCTGTTCGTCAACACCACCTTCCGCGTCACCTTCGACCTGGCCACTGTCTCTCTCCTGGCCCACGGCTTCACCCACGAGGGGCCGGAACTGGACGTCTTCCTGATCTATGGCCCCGAGCCGGCCGCCATCCTGCGTCGTTACTGCGACCTCACCGGCTACGCGCCCGTCCCACCCCGCTGGTCCTTCGGCCTGTGGATGTCCCGCTGCGGCTACCAGGACCGTGCCGAGGTCGAGCAGGTAGCCGAGGGGCTGCGCGCCCACGACATCCCCTGCGACGTGATCCACGTTGATCCCTGGTGGATGGGCGAACCGGCCCACTGGTGTGGCCTGCAGTGGGATGAGTCCCGCTTCCCCGACCCGGGTGGGATGATCGAAGGACTGCGCCAGCGCGGGCTGCGACTCTGCCTGTGGGAGAACCCCTATGTGGCCGGGAGCGCGCCCATCTTCGAGGAGGGGCGCCAGCGGGGCTACTTCGTGAAGAACGAGGATGGCGAACCGTATATGATCCGTGCCTGGACCGAGGTCGTCCCGCCGCTGGCGGTCGTGGACTTCACCAACCCGCAGGCGGTCGCGTGGTGGCAGTCGCTCCACCGCCCGCTGCTGGAGCAGGGCGTGGCCGTCTTCAAGACCGATTTCGGCGAGGCTGCGCCGGAGGACGGCGTCTATCACAACGGGATGAGCGGGCGGGAGGTGCACAACCTCTATCCGCTCCTGTACAACCGTGCTGTCTTCGAGGTGACCGAGGAGGTGACCGGGCGCGGGCTGGTGTGGGGCCGGTCGGGTTGGGCCGGCTCGCAGCGCACCCCCACCTGCTGGGGCGGCGACCCATTTAGTGACTTCCCCTACATGGCCAACCAACTCCGCGCTGCGCTCAGCATCGGCCTCTCGGGCATCCCGTTCTACGGCCACGACATCGGCGGCTTCCTCGGCCAGCCCGACCCCGAGTTGTACGTCCGCTGGGCGCAGTTTGGCCTCTTCAGTTCGCATAGCCGCTGCCACGGCACCACTCCCCGCGAGCCGTGGGAGTTTGGCGAGGAGGCCGAGGCCATCTTCCGCCGTTACGCCAAACTGCGCTACCGGTTGTTGCCCTACATCTACTCCACCGCTGCGCAGGCCGCGCAGACCGGGCTGCCGGTGGTGCGGGCACTGGTGCTCAAGTACAGCCGCGATCTCAACGTGCGGCACCTGGATAGCGAGTATCTCTTCGGCGATAGTTTCCTGGTCGCACCGGTGCTGGAGCGGGGCGCGCGGCGGCGCATGGTTTACCTGCCAGCCGGGGAATGGGTGGATTACTGGAGCCGGGAACTCCACGAGGGGCCGACCTGGCTCAACTACCCCGCACCACTGGAGATTCTACCCCTCTTCGTCCGGCGTGGGGCGATTATTCCCATGGGGCCGGAGGTGGACCACACCGACCAGGCCGTCGGCGCGGTACTGGTCCTCGACATCTACCCCGCCGGCCGCGGGCGCTTCATTCTCTACGACGAGGACGCCCCGCCGGTCGGGTTTTCCTATACCGCCGATGAGACCGCGCTGCGGTTGAGCGTCGGCCCGTTATCCACCCCGCCGGTGGTTGTCCTCAACGACTTCCTCTCCGCCCGGCGCGTGACCGTCAATCACCGCCCGCACGACCGCTGGCGGGCTGAGGGCGGTGGGGTGGTCATCGAACTCGTAGAGCCCGGCGAGGCGGAGATCGTCGTGTGGCGCTAAGTTTGTAGTTCACGCTTCGCAAATTCGTGCTTCGTAAATTCGGGGTCTTTGGGAATTCCCGTGGTTTGAGTTCCGGACTCCCCAACTCGTTGGGGATGCGGTGCGAGGAACCCGAACAAGTTCGGGCCTCCAGTGTGCTCGCCACGGCAGTTCCCAGAGAGCCTAAATTCGTAAATTCGTGAATCCGTTACCGTCCTGGAATCCGAGTTCTATGCGCGCCGATTTACACGTCCACACCATCGCCTCCGACGGCTGCTGGACGCCGGAGCAAGTCATCGTTGAGGTACAGGCCCGGGGCATTGGCCTCTTCGCTATCACCGACCACGACTCCGTCGCCAGTGTGGGCCCGGCTGAAGCGCTGGCTCGTGAGGTGGGGCTGGCCTTCCTGCGCGGCGTTGAGGTCTCTACGCTCCTGGACGGGCATCTCTTCCACGTCCTGGCCTACGGCTTCGACCTGGACAACCCCAGGTGGCTGGCGCTGTTGCGTGAAAACAGGGCCAGGCTGGAGCAGGCCAGCGGCGATGCTATCCAGCGCCTCATCGCCGCCGGTCACCCCATTGACCTGGACGACTACACCACCTACGAGTATGACCCCACCCGGGGCGGCTGGAAGGGGCTCAACTTTTTGATTGACCGGGGCTTCTGCGCCGACGTGCGCGACTATTCCTGCCACCTGATGGCCCATCTGCCCACGGAATGGCCGTCGTTCCCTCATCCTGCCGCGGCTGTTGCCGCCATCCGGGAGGCCAGCGGTGTGCCCATCCTGGCCCATCCCGGCATCAGCCTGCGCCACGCGGGCGTCACGGGCGAGACGCTGCGGCCCTTCCTCGACTTGGGCATCGCCGGGCTGGAGTGTTACTCCCACTACCACGACGAGGCCACGACCCGCTTCTGTTTGGACTGGTGCACCCGCCACGGTCTGCTCATCACTGGCGGCTCCGACTGCCACGGCGGGTTCGTCGGGCGCGAACTGGGCGTCCCGGCCGTGGATACCGCCGACCTGCGGCTGGGCGAACTGGAGCAGCGGATTGCACGCGCATCTAACCGCTAAGCCTATATTTCGCACTTTTCGATTCAGATGGAAGCCGAAACTCGTTTCGGTAGCCCCGGCGCAGACACCCTTCGCGCAGATGCGGTTTCGTGCTTGCCAAAGACGCCAACGAGTTGGCGCTTCCATTTACTACAACAGGGTGCGAAAAACAGGCTAAGTAATCTTCGGCCTCGCCGTCCAGTCGTAGCCGATCTTGGGGTCATCGTGGGGGATGCGCCCCTCGTCGGTACCGTCGTATTCGTGCGAGGTGATGTAGAAGACGTGCGCCGGCCCGTTCAGCACCCGGTAGCCGTGGGCCACCCCGGGCGGGATTTTCAGCACCGCCGGCGGCTGGCCCTCCCCCATCAGCAACTCCTGCAACTCGCCGTAGGTGGGTGAGTCGGGGCGCGTGTCGTAGAGGGCCGCCTTGATGGTGCCCACCGCCACGTACCACCAGTCTGTCTGCTTCTGGTGCACGTGCCACGCCTTGGCGACGCCCTGGAAGGACATCGTGTGGCTCCATTGGCCGAAGCCCTCCGGGAAGATCTCGTCGCTGGAGCGGATGATCTCGCGGAAGAAGCCGCGCTCGTCTACGTTAGTTACCAGTTCCTTGATCTCGACGCCGTGTATCATTGGGTGCTCCTTACCGTAGGTGGATCTCCCGCAGTGGCGCGGGCATGAACGTCAGGATGAAGATCGCTAACATCAGTAATCCCAGTGCAATGCGCCGTCCATCGAGCCGGGTGGCGTCGTTGAGCGGCGGCGGGTGACGCGGGTTCAGGAGCAGGTTCAGGAAGCCCCACGTCAGCCAGAATCCGCCAGCTTCGTTGCCGCTCATCAGCAGCCACCCTCCCCAGCCCACCATCGCGGCGATGACGATGTAGCCCAGGCCCCAGGCCCGGCGGCCCAGCAGCGCGTAAATGGCGTGCCCGCCGTCCAGTTGGCCCACCGGTATCAGGTTGATCATCGTGACCAGCAGCCCGGCCCAGGCGGCGAAAGCGACCGGATGCAGCCACACGTCCTCCCCGTTGCTGGGGAGGATCTTCCCAAACATCAGGTACTTGACGCCCACGTAGAGCAGCGAATTGCCCTCTTGCAAGACGACGTCTACGTCGGGAGGAGGCGGCGCGACGCTGGAAAGCGCCAGCCCCAGGATCAGCAAGGGAATGGCGACGATCAGGCCGCCCAGGGGTCCGGCGATGCCGATGTCGAACAGCGCTTTGCGGTTGCGCATCGGCGCTCGCTGCACGATGACCGCGCCCATCGTCCCCATGAGGCTGAGTGGCATCGGGATGAAGTAGGGCAGGCTGACCGGCGAGCCGTACCGTCGGGCGACGAAGTAGTGGCTCAGTTCGTGGGCCAGCAGGATGCCCATGAGCGTGCCCGCGAAGGGGAGCCCCCAGTGCAGGTGAGTCAGCAGCACGGTCAGCGCTTCTGGGCTCTCGGCTGTGATCATCCCGGCCTCTTGCAGCGCCCCCGCAGCGCCGATGTAAAGCACACTCAAGAGCGTTGCCAGGAACAGGATCGCGTTGATCCACACCCGGCCCGGCTTGCGCTCCATCACGCCTTTGACGGCGATCACCTCGTGGCCTCCATCTGGCCGATCGCGGAGCGAGGCGGTGTAGCCATAGGTGGCAAACCGCTGCGTCATGTGCTCGAAGGCAGTCTCCGTGTCTCCGTACACCTGGCCTCGGAAGGCGATCACCGCGTCTGGAGGGGTCACCACCGTGTGCTCCTCGACGCGCATCAGGTCGGCAAGTTGCCGCCGCAACTGCGCTATGATCACCAACTGCGCGGAGGTCGTGGGTTCCGTGGATTGTGTTCTCCTGCTCCCTTGTTCCATTAATTCTTTGCTCCCTCGCTTCTCTGCCCTGGATTATACATCATAAGAGTAAAACGTAAAGGTGTGGCCCGGGCCCGATGCCTCCGCCGCAGCGGGGGCAGTCAGGCATCGTCAGGCTTCTGTATGGCGAGTTTCTCCATCAGGCTGCGCATCCCCTCCAGGTGGCTGCCCGGCCAGTAGACCCGGCCGCAGCCGGGGCAGCGGCGGAATTCAGTCTGGGTCTTCAGCACGTAGGGAGGCACGCGGTCGGCGATTGCTGCCGGAGAGACAGGCTCCAGTGCAGCGTTGCACACAGCACAGCGGGAGAGGGGCGGGTGGGGTGGGGGGCCGAGCCCGTCCCCCACCTCGCGCACTTGCTCCTCCAGCACCTCTGACTGGATCAGCAGCGTGCGCAGGCCGCGGCGGGCCGACAGTTCGCGGTCGCGGGTGAGCAGCACGCGGCCCTCGGCACGGGCGCGGCGAGCCAGTTCGGGGTCGGTGGCGGTGTTGTCGTAGGCGGTGTCGTAGCCCAGCAGCCGCAGCCACTTTGCCAACCGGCCCAGCATGCCATCGGCCAGCAGCCGTGGTGGTTCGTCGTTCATGGCACATTCATTTTCATTGCGCTTGGCGAAAACGGCAAAGTCTGGTAAGATTGGCACATTCTACTCGAAAGGGGTAATTATGGCAATCGAGACCTGGCTTCCCGCATTGTTGGGCTACCTGATTCCGGTAGGGCTGTTCCTGCTGGCCTGGGGTGGGATGGAGCCGCAGCGGGCGCGCCGGTCGGCGACGGTGGGCGCGCTGGTGCTGGCTCTGGCGGCACTGGGCTACTTCGCAGTGGGCTTCGCCTTCCACCTGGGCGGCGCGGGCCTGATGAGCGATCAGCCGGGCCTGGAGGGGCTGGTGCGCGTCTTTGCCGGCGAGGGGGGACTGGCGTGGGGGATGATTGGCCTGGCGGGCTTCTTCCTGGCCGACGATGCCGCCACGCCCGAGGCGTTGGCGCTGTTCGTGACCTACCTGCCGCTGGTGGCAACAGCGGTGCTGCTGCCGGTGCTGAGTCTGAGCGGACGCGCGCGGGGCTGGCAGGTCGCCGTCGGTGGGCTGGTAGTGGCGGCCGTGCTCTTTCCCCTGGCAGCCTGCTGGGTCTGGGGGGGAGGCTGGCTGGCCCACCTGGGGATCACGCTCGAGCGAGGGCATGGGTTTGTGGACCACGCTGGCTCGGTAGTGGTTTACCTGCTGGGCGGGATGGCCGCGTTAGGCGCATTGGTGGGGTCAGGCCAGCGATTGCCACGCGGTGAGCCTGCCCAGCCGGAGCAGATGCCGCCAGCCCATTTCCCGCTCCTTGCGAACCTGGGCGCGCTGCTGTTTGGCCTGGGCTGGCTGGGTTGGTCGCTGAGCGTCCCCTTCCACGTGGTCGGGGCGGAACTGAGCCTGCCGCGCATCGCGGCCAACGGCCTGCTGGCCGGGGCGGGGGCGGTCCTGGTCTCGCAGGCCTGCTGCTGGATCGCGGTGGGCCACGCCGACCCGCTGATGGCGGCGCGGGGGGCGGCGGCCGGATTCGTCGCTGTCTCGGCGGGTGCGCCGTTCGTGCCGCCGTGGGCAGCGCTGGTGACCGGCGCGCTGGCCGGGCTACTCCTGCCGCTGGGGGTCTACCTGGTGGAGCGCGTGCTGCGGCTGCCTGACGGGACGGCGGCGGTATCGCTGGGCGTTGTGGGTGGGCTGTGGGGGGCGCTGGCGGTACCGCTCTTCGCCGATGGGCGCTGGGGGCAGGGCTGGAACGGCGTAGGTTTGGAGGAGTACCACACCGTGGCCGGACAGGGCGTGACCGGTTTCTTCCCAGTGGAGGGCTTCATCGGCGATGGGACTGGCCAACTGATCGCCCAACTGGCCGGGATCGGGGCCATCGGCCTGCTGGCCTTTCTGGTTGGCTGGCTGCTGCTCCTGGGGTTGAATCTGCCGTACCGCCCGCGCAGGGAGCGCAGGCCGAAAGTGGAGGCAGCGGGGCCAGGAGAGGAAGCGGAGGAAGCAGGGGAAGCAGGGGAAGCGGAGGAAGCAGGGGAAGCAGAGGAAGCAGAGGAGAAGGAAGAGAACTAAGGAGGATACCGATGGGAAAAGTCTATCGCCACAAGCCCGCCGCCCCAGATGACTACCTGGGCAAAGTCGAGGACATGCGTTCACTGGCAGGGGGCGGCGCGGCGTTCTTCTTGCTCCTGCTGCCCGTCGTCGAGGGAGGGGAGGTCGAAGCGAATGAGCATTGAGCCTGGCAAGCCTGTGCTGATGCCTGCCGTCACCGGTTTCCAACCCTCGCTTGACGTGGCGCAGGTACTGCGGGGCCAGGGCGTTGACCCGGATCGCGCCCGCCCGGATATTGTCGCAGTAGCGCAGCACATGCTTGGTGAGGTGCCAGCCCTGCTTGCTCCCGCCGCGCTGTACGTCATCCTGCCGGTGCGCGACTTCCAGCGCCAGCGGGTGACTCTGGAGGGTGGGGCGGTTTTTGAGGGGCCGCTGGTGGCCCGGGCGCTGGCGGGGGCGACGGAAGTTGCCCTCGCTGTGTGCACCATAGGGCCAGCGCTGGAGGAACGGGTGGATGCCCTCTTCGCCGCTGGCGACCCCGTGCAGGCAATGGCCTGGGATGGCGCTGGTATCGCCGCTCTCAGTGAGGTCTCCGGGATAGTCGTCGCCTGGATACGCGATGAGGCCTCGGCGTGTGGATTGGGCTCGGGTATGCGTGCCAGCCCGGGCCAGGAGGGCTGGTCGATCTGGCAGCAACGGGTGCTTTTCGGTTTGGTTCCCGCCGGGGAGATTGGTGTCCGGCTGACCGAAAGTTGCCTTATGCTGCCGTTCAAGTCCGGATCTTTCGTCATTGGATTGGGGCCGGAGATGCGGCCCGACGCAGTTACCTGTGATTTCTGTTCGAAGCGCGAGCGTTGCCCCTGGCGCGTGCGAAATGAGACATCGTGATTACGAAAGGACTTGCTATGACTGATAAACTTGCTGACGAACTCACTGTGGATTTTGAGCCCCTGGGCCGCCGGGCGCGCGTCGCGCAGGGTACGACGCTGCTGGAGGCCGCACGCCAGGCCGGTGTGGGGCTGAACGCCGTCTGTGGCGGCACGGGCGTCTGCGGAACCTGCCGTGTGCGCGTCGCCGCCGGCCAGGTCACGCCCCCCACCGAGGCTGAGCACGACGCTCTGGCCGACGGCCTCCGGCTGGCCTGCCAGGCCCGCGTGCTGAGCGACGTGCGCGTGGACGTTCCGCTGGCTTCCATCACTGCCCCGCAGCGGGCACAGATTGAGGGCCTTGAGCGGGCGGTCGAACTCGACCCGGCTATACGCGGTTTCGATGTGGCGCCGCCTCCGCCCAGCCTGACCGACCTGCGGGCGGATACGACGCGGTTGTGCGAAGCGCTCCACCAGCAATACCCTCACCTTTCCCCCTCCTCCAGGGACGGGAGGTTGCGGTTCGATCATGGTGCACTGTGCCAACTCCCCGTCCTGCTGCGGGAGCATGGATGGCATGTCCGCCTCGTCATTCGAGACGGCGAGGTCATCGCCGTCGCACCGGCCGGCACCGCACCGCTGGGGCTGGCAGTGGACATCGGCACGACCAAAGTCGCCGCCTACCTGATGGATCTGGAGAGCGGCGAGACGCTGGCGGCCGCCGGCACGATGAACCCCCAGATCGCCTATGGAGAAGACGTGATGACCCGCATCTCCTACGCGATGGATGGGGAGGCCCAGGCGCGGGAACTCCAGCGCGTTCTCGTCGGCGGGCTGGATGACCTGGCCGGCGAGTTGTGCGCGCAAGTTGGGCGCGACAGCGCTGCAATCGTCGAGGTGGTGTTGGTGGGCAACACCTGTATGCATCACCTGGTGCTGGGGTTGCCGGTGGAGCAACTGGGCCTGGCTCCTTATGTGCCTGCCCTCGCTTATCCCTATGACATCAAGGCGCGGGAACTGGGCTGTTCCCTTCCCCCCCTGAAGGGGGAAGCAAGGGGGGGGGTACATCTGGCCCCCGGCGCGAACGTGCACCTCTTGCCCAACATCGCTGGCTTCGTCGGCGCAGACCACGTGGCCATGCTCCTGGCAACTCGTATGCACGAGGCCGACGAGATCACCGTGAGCCTGGACATCGGCACCAACACGGAGATCAGCCTGGCGGTGGATGGGCGGCTACTCAGTTGCTCCTGCGCCTCCGGCCCGGCCTTCGAGGGAGCCCACATCCACGACGGGATGCGGGCCGCGCCGGGTGCGGTTGAGCGGGTGCGGCTGGTTGACGAGTTGGTCGAGTACCAGACGATTGATGGTGCGCCTCCGGTGGGCATCTGCGGATCTGGTATCCTGGACGGGGTGGCCGAACTGCGAAAGATCGGTGTGCTGCGGGAGAACGGTGCCATGCAGCCGGGCAGCCACCCCCGTGTCCGTGGGACAGGTAGAGAGACCGAGTTTTTGCTTGTCCCGGCTGGCGAACGAGAGGCGCCCCGTGACGTAGTCATCAACCGTAAGGACATCAACGAGGTTCAACTGGCTAAGGGGGCCATCCGTGCTGGGATCGAGGTGCTGCTGGGCGAGGCTGGGCTGAAAGCGGAGCAGGTCGAGCGGGTGGTGGTGGCCGGGGCTTTTGGCACCTACCTGGACGTGGGCAGCGCGCTGGCGGTGGGGATGTTCCCGCCGCTGCCCCAAGAGCGGTTTGTGCAGGTGGGCAACGCTGCCGGCATGGGGGCAAAACTGGTGTTGGTGTCCCGCCACTGCCGTAGGGTGGCCGAGGAAATCGCCCGCCGCGTCGAGTACGTCGAACTGACTACCCATTCTCGCTTCGTCGAGGCCTATACAGCCGCGCTGATGCTGCCCTAGCCGTTAGCCGTTACACGTTTTCCCATTACCAGTCTGCGTTTGACATTCTCGTCGCTTGAGCATAGAATAGGCCGGGGCGAACGGCTACGCGAAGAGGGGGTGTGAAATGGCTGAACAATTGGTCTTGTCCGATGCGGATGTCCCTGTCTCCATGGAGGAGTCTCCACAAGTCGTGGCTCCACCGGGCCTGGACGCTCACTCCTCGCTGCGTGCTGCTATGGGCGGATTCGAGGTTCACATGCAGCAGCAGGGCTTCGCCGAAAACACCATCAAGGCTTTCCTCTCCGACCTCAACATCCTGGCCCGGTTCGTCGGGGTGGGGACCCCCATCGGTGCCATCTCCACCCAGCGTCTCAATCACTTCACCCACTGGCTGGTGCACGAGCGTGGCGTGCCTTGTAACCCCAAGTCGCTGGCCCGGCGCGTGACCACCCTCAAAGTCTTCTTCGGTTGGCTGGCCGAGGCGGAGGTGCTTCCTAACGATCCCGCTGCCCCCGTGGTGCACAAGCCAGTGATGACGCCGCTGCCCGAGGTCCTCTCCGATGCCGAGGTGGAGCGGGTGCTGGGGGTGACTCAGACGCTGCGCCGCGCCGAAAAACCGGATGCTCGCCCCTACCTGCTGGTGACGTTGCTGCTCCACACCGGCATCAAAAAGGGCGAGTGCATGAACATCGTGATGAACCACTTCGACTTCAGCGATCCCACCCAGCCCGTGTTGTGGATCCGCTATGCCAACCCCCGCCGTCGCCACAAAGAGCGCAAACTGCGCCTGCCGATGTGGTGGCCGGCGGTGCTGGCCGAGTACCGCGCCCGGTACCAACCGCAGGAATCACTCTTCTCCTGTACCGCTCGCAACCTGGAGTACGTCTTGGCCAACGTGGCGCGGCAGGCCGAACTCCCTCGCGGCCTCTCGTTTGAGATGCTGCGCTGGACCTGCGCAGTGCGCGACTACCGGGCGGGGATGCCAGCCGATAAACTGCGCCAGAAACTGGGGGTTTCAAAGATCACCTGGCGTGAGATAGGGATCAAAATTGCCCGCCTGGCGGGCCCGGCGCTGTGACATAGAGCCGAAATCCGTGTCCAGAGATTGAGCTGGCGCGGTGGCCGCAGCGGTCGAGAGGGTGGAGAGCAGGCCTTCAATCGCGCGCCGCGTGTAGAGCCAGACGATGCCGATGCGGCTGGCCTGCACCCGCCGGTCGTAAATGATGGCCAGGAAAAGATTGTCGTCCACGCTGGCCGAGTAGATGTCGTAGCGTGAACCCTCGTGAAAGTTGAGGTTGACCGCCTGGCCGCTGCCGAAGTGGCAGGCCAGTTCGCTGCTGGCGGCGAAGCCGCCAGCCAGTAGCGAAAGCAGGGTGGCGGTGTCAAGCCCCTTGGTTACTCCCGTCTCTGCCACGCGCTGCCCCAGCATGTCGGCCAGAAAGATGCACTGCGCACCGACGTCATTACACAAGTTTTCCAGTTGCCGGGTGATGGCTTCGAAAGACTCGTCGGAGAGGACGACGAGGCCGGGCCGGCTGATAGCCATGTCGCGCAGTGTGTCCTGTACTACCCGCGTGAAGTCACCGATGGCGAATGGCTTGGTGATGCAACGATACGCCTCCAGGTGGCGGGCCTCTGCCTCAACTTCGTCGTTGCCATAGGCTGTGATGAGGATGGTGCGCGTCTGGGGACTGAACGCCCGCACCCAGCGTATCAGTTCCAGCCCGCTGATGCCCGGCATGCGCAAGTCGGTGACCAACAGGTCCACGGAGGAGCCATTGAGCATCTCCAGCGCCTTCTCCCCAGAGTGAGCGACGCTCACGCGGTAATTCCGGTCCGAGCGCTCCAGCACCTTGCTCAGGAAGAAAGCCACTCTTGGTTCGTCGTCTACGATCAGGATGTGCGTGGTAGTCATAAGATTGCGGATGGTAGATCGCGGAATCAGCCCTGCTTATCACTGTAGTTTACCAGAAGGTGGCCTGGTTGTGGGTTTCAGGAACGTTTCAGGTGAGTTGCAGTTTCGTTACATCAGTACCTTCTCAGCCGCTGCTCCGAGCCCCCGTCTCGGAGGCGCCCCATGCGGAGAATAACTATCCAGCGAAGCTCTGCCTCAAACCGACGAGTCGACGTCCGCCGCTCATTGTTCGCCGAGGTCTCCCGACCGAGGCGGGAGGTCCTTGGGCTCGGTCAGGAGACCTTCGCCCATCGTAGTTGGTAGAAAGCTCTCTACTGCTGATGACTCATGGGGATAAAGATGCGAAACTGGAGTGGTTCGTAGGCCTGGTTCATGCTTAAATAGTCACTGCTCCAGCCGCCTATAGCGTAGATGGTGGCCTCGAACACGACTACGCCTGGGCTACGCCACTTTCCTACCAGCGGTGTTTCGATGGGGTTCCAGACGCCGTCGGTAGGATTGTACCGCTCATTGAATCCCAGGTAACTGGTCCAGCCGCCCCCACCAATGGCGTAAAGTTGGCTGTTGAGGGTTACCAGCCCCAGTTCCCCTCGCCCCACCGCCAGCGGTGTGCATTCCCCCCACCTCTCCGCTGCCGGGTCGTAGACCGCGCACGTGGTCAGTTCTCGCTTACCGTCGTACCCACCCACGACGTAGATGTGGCTTTCCAGAGGAGCGGCCGCAGCGAAGCCCCGGCCTGTGTCCATCGGGGCTGCTTCGGCCCAGGTGTCTGTCTGGGGGTCGTAGACGTACGCGGTGGCGACGTACTGCTCTCCGTCCCACCCTCCGAAGAGGTAGAGTCTTTGGTCCAGCGTTGCCAGCGCATAAGCACAGCGTGGTTCCAGCAGCGGGCTGGCCTCGCGCCAGGAGTCGGTCAGGGCATCGTAGACCTCGACCAACCGCGTCGGTGTACCCTCAGCGTCGCAACCACCTGGCACGTACGCGTCCGTTCCGATCACGGCGGCCGAGACGTATGTGACCGGGGCAGGCTTGTCGCTTCCCCGAGTCCAAATGTCATCGTCAGGGTCGTATATCTCGACCGCAGCCGTGATTCCCTCTGGGCTCTGGCCGGCGATGGCGAAGATATGTCCTTCGATGGCGGCGAGCGCCAGGTAGGCGCGGCGGGTGGGCATCTGAGCCCGTTCATGCCAGGGGGATCCCCCGGTCTCCGCCACAAGCGGCGGTGGTTGTTCCGTCGTTGGGACTCGTGGCAGGCCTGGCCCGGCCTCTGCCTGCGGTTTGCTGTGGGGCCACGTCACGGCTATCCCGGTCACCACGAGCAGCAGGGCGGCGATCAATGCCCCCCGCTTGAACCAGGGAAGGGGAGGCTCCAGGGCGACCGGCGGCACCGGGGGCTGGGTCTCTACCGTTTCTTCTGTTGCTTCCCCAGCGCCCTCCACGACCACCCACCCCTCGCGCACGGCGATTATCGTCGCCTCGGTGCGTGATTCGGCCCCCAGTTTGGTGAATATGTTGCGCAGATGGACCTTGACGGTGTTGGTGCTGATGCTCAGCCGGTAGGCGACCTCGCGGTTGGTGACGCCGGTTGCCACCATCTGCAGGATTTCCTTCTCACGTTCGGTCAGGGGTTCGCCGTATTCAGACATCGGTCTTTCGTATTCAGGTCATCTTGACCACAATATCGGAAAGTACGTTGGCGGCCTCGTCCCCTCGGTCAGCCGCGTTGCTCAGGTGGCGGTAGATTTCGCGCAGTTTAAGCATCTCTACTACGTGCTCGATATCTTGGGGCCTATGGAACAGTTCGGCGATCGCTTCTCGGTAGACTGTCTCTGTGCGGTTCTCCAGTGCCTTGGCCCGCACGGCGTGATCCTCGGCCACGCCGGGGTGATCGGCCAGCCGCAGTACGCCCATGTGGATTTCGCGTGCGGCGTCACACAGCAGGGAGGCCATGCGCCGCAGATAGTCGTTGGGTTCCACCTCGAGGATGTCCATTTCGCCGACCGTCGTGTAGCCGTAGTCAATGATATCGTCAATGGCGCGCGAGAGAGCGTGGATGTCCTCGCGGTCAATCGGTGTGACGAAGGTGCGATTCAGTTCATCAATCAAGATGCGCCGCACCTCGTCGGCCTCTTTCTCCATCCGCGTGACGACTCTGGCCCGTTCCTTGCATGGATCGTCCATGTACTCCTGTAGTGCTTCCATGCCTTTGACGGTACAGTCGGCTTGCTGGATCAGTAACTGGATAAACCGATCCGGCTGTGCTTTGAAGAGGCGTTGTAACCAGCCCATGTCTCCCTCCTACGTGACGACATGCCGCACCACCAGGTACGCCAGCGCCGCCAGAAGTCCCGCAGCGGGTAAGGTCAGCACCCAGGTGGTGAGGATGTTGCCGGCAACTTTCCAGCGCACTTTATTCACTCGCTCGGCCGACCCGACGCCCAGGATGGCTGAACTGACTACCTGCGTGGTACTGACCGGGCCACCCAGCAGCGCGGCTCCCAGGATCACTACTGCCGATGTTATCTGGGTGGTGAAGCCGTGCACCGGGCGGATCTTGTAGAATCTCCCTCCCAGCGTGCGGATGATGCGCCAGCCGCCCAGGGCCGTTCCCAGGGAAATGGAGCCGGCACAGGCGGCGATTACCCACAACGGCACGTGGAACTGCGTCAAGACCCCGGCCCCCACCAGTCCCATCGTGATGATGCCCATCGTCTTCTGCGCATCATTTGTCCCGTGGCTCAGCGCCAATGCCAACGCGGTGAAAGTCTGTGCTCGTTTGAAGAATTGGTTGATGCGCGGCGAGGCTCCCCGGGATAGGAAAAGCACCAATTTCATGAGCACATACCCGCCGAGCAGTCCCACCGGTGGCGCTAGCAGGAGCGCGATGACGATTTTGAGCAGCCCGTGAAGTTGTACGGCTTCCACTCCATAGCCCACGATGGTCGCGCCGACCAGCCCGCCGACCAGGGCGTGGGAGGAACTGGATGGGATGCCGAGCAACCAGGTGATTACATCCCATACAATTGCCGCGAGGAGTGCTGACAGTACGACCGCCATCGTGGCTGCGTAGGGCTGCACCACTTCGTGGCCGATGGTGGTCGCGACGGCCACACCGAAGATGAAGGGGGCGGTGAAGTGTGCCGCTGCGCTGAGCAGCAGCGCATATCGCGGGCTCATGGCGCGCGATGAGATCATGGTAGCGACGATGTTGGCGCTGTCGTTGAAGCCATTCAGGAAGTCGAATGCTAGGGCTGTGACGATGAAGGCGATCAGTAATGGTAGCATAGGCTAGATTATAGCATATAGGTGGGCCTGGGCAAGCACGGTGTGCAAGTCGCGCCGCCGTGAACAGGCGGTGTTGGGTCGAGAGGCAAACTGGCACTGGCTCTTCCAGGCCAGTGCTATTTGCTCAGGAAGACAAAGTCCACAGGACAATCTCGGGCGGGGCGAGGAAACGGGCACGCGGGGCGCCCAGGCCCTCCATTCCCAACCCACGGCTCACGTAGAGTGTCGTGTTTCCCTCCTCGTAGCGGCCCATCTCGTATCGCTTCCAGAAATCGGAACTGGTGATGAGCGCACCGAACAGGGGCAGGCGGATCTGCCCGCCGTGGGTATGGCCGCAGAGGTATAGGTCTACGCCCAATTCCACTGCCTCCGGCATCAGATCAGGGGAATGGTAGAGCAGCAATGTGAATGTGTCCTCAGGGCTACCGTCGTCCATCAACCGGCGGAGGCGAGGTGCGTCCAGGTGACGCTCGCGGGTGCAGCGCAGCCCGGCAAGCCGTATGAGGTGGCCGTTGACGTGTAGTTCTTCAACTGCGTCCAGCAGCCAGGTGATGGGCAGACCCTCGAAGATGGCCGGCACGACGTCGTGTGAATCCACCGGCGGGCTGCCGGTGATGGCGTAGATGGGACCACGGGCGATTTCGCACAGGCGTGCCAGCACGTCGTGCGCCTCGGCCTGGGCCTGGGGATCATAGACGGATGACAGGTTGAGGTAGTCGCCGGTGAGGACGATGACGTCAGGGGCTAGTTCCTCGACCAGGCGGAGCAACTTTTCCTCGCGAGCAGTGACACGCTCGACGTGCAGGTCGGTGACGTGGAGCAGTCGCAGCGGGGTGTGGCCGTTGAGTTTGGGGGAGTGTAGTTCGGCCTGGGTGACCTTGATCTGGAAGGGCTCAACCCAGGTGGCGTAGAAGGAGGCGGCGGAGATGGCGCAGTCCAGCACCGCGGTCAGCAGCAGACCGGGCCAGGTTGCCCAGAGCAGGCCGGCCACGAAGGTGAGGGTCGTGCGGATAAGGGCCAGTGCCAATAGCGGCGGGGTGATGGGGCCGAAGGACCGTCCCAACCGGGGGAGCAGCGCTAGGCCAATCCCGTCGGCGAGAGTGAAGACCAGCGACAGGGCGGCAACCGGGAGGCGCAGAGCGCCCCATGGCCAGCACGCGGTGGCGGTCAATGCCAGCCAGGCAGGTGTGAGCATCAGTGGATGGGTGCGTCCCAGCAGGTCGCTAAGTGCAAGGGCGATGTGTAGCGGGTGAGGGTTGTAGGCCGGAGGAGAGTGGGCGTCGTGGAAGGTGGTGTTGCGTTTCGGGTCATGCATTGACATAACTTATCATCACTCTTGTGACTCGAGTACGCTGCGCAGCACGTCGGGGACGTTGGTGATGATGCCGTCCACGCCCAGACCGATGAGGCGGCGCATCTCGTCCGGGTCGTCCACCGTCCAGGTGTTCACCCGGTAGCCGCGCCGTTGCGCCCAGGCCATGTAGTGTGCATCTACCATCGTGTGCTTGGGATGGCGAGCCTCGTGGGGGACCATAGGGGCCAGCCAGGCACGGTGCAAGGGTAGCGGGAGGTCAGGGGCATAGAGAAGGCCCACGGGGATGTGGGGGGCGATCCTCTTGACCCGCCGTAAGGAGAAGGGGTTGAACGATGAGAAAAGCACACTGTCGCCCAGGCCGTGTTGCTCGATCTGGGCGACAACCGCTTGCGCCAGCCCGTTGTCGCGCAGGCCGGTGGTTTTCAGTTCGATGTTCAAGAGCAGCCGCCTCCCCATTGCCTCCAGCACCTCTTCCAGCGTGGGGATACGCTCGCCAGCGAAGGCCGGGTCGAAGTAGGAGCCAGCGTCAAGTTGCTTGAGTTGGGCGAGCGTCATGTCTGCCACTCGCCCGCTGCCATCGGTGGTGTCGTCCACGGTGAAGTTGTGGATGATAACCGGCACGCCGTCGGCTGAGAGGTGGACGTCGAATTCGATTCCATCGGCGCCCAGTTCTACGGCTTTCTCGAAGGCAGCCAATGTATTGGGTGGTGCGGCGGCGCTGGCCCCGCGGTGGGCAATGTTGAGCGTGTTGGTTCTACTAGATCTCAACAAAGTAGGCCTCGCAGGCGCGGTCAATCAGGTCTTTGCTCAGTGTGGGCGCTACGTTCAGGTAGCGGGCGATGTCTACCAACTGGTCCACGATGTCGCGGGGATGGCAGGCCCGCCCGGGACGTTTGGGTTTGAGGTAGTGTTCCTGGATCAAGTAGGCCAACCCTCGGTTGTCGTAAGGTATGTCTTTGACTTCACATACCCTGCGGAAGATCTCACGGTATTCGTCCCACGAAGGGTCTTCGACCTCGATCTTGTGGCGGATGCGCCGCAGGAAGGCTTCGTCCACCAGGTCACGGGGGGCCAGGTTGGTTGAGAAGACGATCAGGACGTCAAAAGGGACCTCGATCTTGCGGCCGGTGTGGAGGGCCAGGTAGTCCACGCGCTTCTCTAGAGGCACGATCCAGCGGTTGAGCAAGTCACGGGGTCGGGCCTGCTGGCGGCCGAAGTCGTCAATCAGCAGCATGCCGCCGTTGGCTTTCATCTGGAAAGGTGCCTCGTAGTATTTGTTGGTCTCGTCGTATACCAGGTCGAGCGTCGCTAAGGTCAGTTCGCCCCCGGTGGCGATGACGGGGCGCCGGATGTACACCCAACGCGAGTCGTGCGTCCGGTTTCTGGAGGATGGGACCTTAACCTGGGTGTGGTTGACGCTGTCGAAGACTCTGATGACCTGACCCCCTATTTCTATCGCGTAGGGTATGTACATTGCGTCGCCCAGTATCATCTTGCCGATGCTCTCGGCGATAGCGGTCTTGCCGTTGCCTGGATGGCCAAAGAGGAAGATGGAACGACCCGAGTTGACTGCCGGGCCCAATTGGGAAAAGGTGTCCTCGTTGATGACCAGGTGGGCCAAAGCCTGGCGCATCGTACGCTGGTGAATGACGACTTTGCCCAGAGGTTGACGGTGTATCACTTCGGTGTAGGCATCCAGCGTGACCGGAGCAGGGCCAGCGTACTGGCTGCGGCTGAGTGCCTCGCGTCCCATAGCGCGCCCTTTCTCGGAGATGGCGTACTGGTAGGCCGCCTCTGCGAATCCTCCGGCTCCTTTCACTTCGCATAATTGCTCCCGTTTGAGGAAGTCCAGCACCTGGTCTATCACGCCAGTGTAGGGGAGTTTCATGCGTTCGCTTAGTTCGTGACCCGAGAGATTGCCCTCGAAGTACATGATCTTGAGCGCCAGGTCGGTCAGGAATCCCAGTGCCAGTCCTGTCTCTTTGACCGAGGTCGGCGTTGGTGGGACGAACGAGGTTGATGCCGGGGTGGTTGATGTACGCTGTTTCATATTTTCCATCTCCTCTTCTATCGGGGGCCGCCGCTGATTTGAGTCACTCTCGTAAGTGTACGTATTATACTATCGGCTAGCAGAAGCGACAAAGTCAGTAGGGTGTGTTTCGAATGAGTTGGAGGAAGGGAGTGGACGCCCCGCTTCAGCCTTGCCCCCTTGTTGGGGCCGCGGGACGATTCTTCCATCGTCAGTACACCCCAATCTCTCGTAGTCGGTCGTCATCTATCCCGAAATGATGGGCTACTTCGTGTCGGAGGACGTGGTGGATAGCCCTGCGCACCTCTTCCGCCGTGCGACAGCGCATCTCGATCGGGCGTTGATAGATGCTGATCTTGTCCGGCAGGACGAGTCCGTAGTTGTGGGTACGTTTCGTCTGCGGGACGCCGTGGTAGAAGCCCAGAAGTTGTGCCGGATGGCGTACCCCGGCCAGCCTCATCGTCTCCCGGTCTGGCCACTCCTCGACTACGATTTCGACGTTATCCAGTTTCTCGCGGAAAGTCTCGGGCAGGTCGTCTAGGGCCTCGGCCACGAGGCGCGCAAAAGCATGGCGGTCCATAGCGAGCACATTATACCATCAAATGCGCGATTCGGCAGGATCGGCAGGCTGGATATCCACCCGCCGCAGCAGGTTGGCATTGGTAACCACGGTCACGGAACTGGTGGCCATCGCTATCTCGGCCAGCACCGGGTGCATCATCCCCAGGATTGCCAGCGGGATCATCACCACGTTGTAGAAAAAGGCCCAGAAGAGGCCCTGCACCACTTTGTTGAACGTGGCGCGGGAGAGTTTCACCGCGCTGACCACGCTGGATAAATCGCCACGCACCAGCGTGATGTCGGCGGCCTCGATGGCGATGTCGGTGCCACTGCCGATGGCGATGCCCACGTCGGCCTGAGTCAGCGCCGGGGCGTCGTTGATACCGTCGCCGACCATGGCGACCAATCCACCTGTTGGGCGAAGGTCTCCGACCGAGCCCTGCAGCCGCTGGATCTCGGCCAGTTTGGCTTCCGGCAGCACCTCGGCCAGCACGCGGACGATGCCCACCTGACGGGCGATGGCCTCGGCTGTGCGCCGGTTGTCGCCGGTGAGCATCACCGTCTCCAACCCCAGCGCTTTCAACTCACGGATGGCGGCAATGGCGTCATCCTTGAGCGTGTCGGCCACGGCCAGCAGCCCCACCAACTCCCCGTCCACGGCGACCAGCATCGCCGTCTTGCCATCGTTCTCCAGGCGGCGCATCTCGTCTTCCAGCGTGGCTACGGCGACGCCGTGCTCCTCCAGCAATGTCCGGCTACCCACCCATACGCTCTTTCCGTCAACGACGCCCCGCACACCCTTGCCGCGCAACGCCTCAAAGTCGCGCAACTCACCCAACGCCAGCCCTTGCTCCTCCGCCCGGCGCACCACCGCCTGGCCCAGCGGGTGCTCGCTCCCCACCTCCACCGACGCCGCCCAGCGTAGCAAGTTGCGAATTGCGAATTGCGAATTGCGAATTCCGTCTCCCCCTCTCCCCTTCTCTTTGTCCCCTTGTCTCCTCGTTTCCTCGTCTTTCGCAATCACGTCAGTTACGTCAGGATGACCCCTCGTCAGCGTCCCCGTCTTGTCAAAGACCACCACCCGCACGTCCCGCATGGCCTGGATGGCCTCGCCGGAGCGGATGAGGATACCGTTCTCGGCGCCAATGCCGCTGCCCACCATCAGCGCCGTGGGCGTGGCCAGCCCCAACGCGCAGGGGCAGGCGATGACCAGCACCGAGACGGTGTTGATCAGTGCCAGCGTGAAACGGCCCAGGTTGGGGTCCACCCAGGGCAGGAAACCGCTGGCCCACACGGTGATGGGGCGCAGCGTCTCGGGGAACAGGAACCAGGCCAGGAAGATGAACAGCGCGACGCCCACCACGACGGGCACAAAGACAGCCGTCACCCGGTCGGCGAAAGCCTGGATGGGCACTTTGGTTCCCTGGGCCTGCTCGACCAGGCGCACCATCTGGGCCAGGAACGTATCCTGGCCCACGCGGGTGGCATGTATTCTCAGCAGCCCGTCCTGGTTGACCGTGGCCCCGATCACCTCGTCGCCTGGGTGCTTGTTGACCGGCATAGATTCGCCCGTGGCCATGGACTCGTCCACGGCGCTCTCACCGGCGACCACGACCCCGTCGGTGGGGAGCTTTTCGCCGGGGCGGACGACCATCACGTCGCCCACCTGCACCGCCTCGATGGGTACCTCCCGCTCCACACCGTTCACCAGGACGCGGGCGGTCTTGGCTCCCAGTTCCAGCAGTTTGCGGATGGCCTGGGAGGCGCGTCCCTTGGCGCTCGCCTCCACGTACCGGCCGGTCAGGTGGAAGGCCATAATCATAGCCGACACCCCAGCATAGGTGGGGATGGGCACGAAGAAGGTGGTAATGCCAGTGAGGAAGGAGGCCCCGGTGCCCAGCGCGATGAGCGCGTCCATGTTAGGTGCGCCGTGGATGGTCGAACTCCACGCCGCCACGTAGGTGCGCCGGCCGGCCCAGAAGAGCACCGGCGCTGCCAGAAGGAGCATCCCCAGTTTGAAGACGGTCGGGTTGGGCCAGGCCACTCCCACCAGCATCTCCGGCAGCATCCACAGGATGATGGGCCCGGTAAAGGCCCAGGCCAGGAGCATCCGCTGGCGGGCGTCCTGCATTTTGCGCACGTAGGTCGGAATGGCTTTCCGACCTACCTGCTCCTCCGCCGTTGGCAGCACCTCGTAGCCCGCCTCGGCCACAGCGCGGCGGAAATCGGGCAGCCCGGTCACGGTGGGGACGTATTCCACGGTGGCCTTCTCGGTCGCCAGGCTGACGTTGACGTTGAGCACGCCGGCCGTCTCTGCCAGCGCCCCCTCGACGTGGGCCACGCAACTGGCGCAGGTCATGCCGCCGATGGGCAGGCTGACGGTTTTGGTTGCCACGTCGTAGCCCGTATCGCGCACAGCGCCCACCAGCCGGTCCAGAGGGACCAGTTTGGGATCGAGGACCACCGACGCCTGCTCTGTGGCCAGGTTGACGTTGGCATCGGTCACCCCATCCACGTCTTTCAGCGCCCGCTCCACGTGAGCCACGCACGAAGCACAGGTCATGCCCTGCACGGGCAGGGTTAGCGTTTGCTTTTTTCCGTCCATATCTCTTTATCCGTTACTGTCCTGCAATCCGTGTTCTACCGCCGCAGCCGCATGCCGTTCAGGATCACCACCACCGACGCTCCGACGTCGGCCGCGATCGCCATCCACAGCGTGGCCAGGCCTGCCATCGCCAGGACGAATACGGCCGCCTTAACTGCCAGCGCAAGCACGATGTTAGCCGTAACGACGCTTCTCGTCCTGCGGCTGAGATGGACGATGAGCGGCAGTTGGGCCAGGTCGTCGCCCATCAGCACCACGTCGGCCGTCTCCATCGCCTGGGCCGAGCCGGCGCCGCCCATAGCGATGCCCACGTCCGCCTGGGCCAGCGCCGGGGCGTCGTTGATGCCGTCGCCGACCATAGCCACGGTCTGGTACTCCTCCGCTAGCGACTCGACGGCGGTCACCTTATCCTCCGGCAGGAGATTGGCACGTACCTCGTCCACCCCAACCTGGCGGCCGATTTCAGCCGCCACGGCTGGGCTGTCTCCGGTCAGCATCACGGTGTAGATGGTGCCCTGGGTCTTCAAATCGGCGAGGGCCTGGCGGCTGCCGGGGCGCGGTGTGTCGGCCACGCCGAACAGTGCGCACACACAGCCTGCCCTGAGCGAAGACGAAGGGTCGTGCCTGACCATTATAACCGTCTTGCCCTGGGCGGCCAATTCGTCGGCCAACCGGCAGACGTCCTCGTCGTGCGGAAAATGCTCGTCAAAGTGGGCATGGCTGGCGACGGTGACCGCTGCGCCGTTGACGCTACCCTCCATCCCTCGCCCGCCCAGCACGGTGACATCCTCGGCGCGTGGCACCACCACCCCCCTGGCCTGTGCCTCCGTCAACAACGCCCGGGCCAGCGGGTGGGATGACTGCGCCTCGACCGCCGCCGCGTGTTGCAGCCCGCAATCCTCCGGGCATTCCCCGCAGGTGCAGACGTCCACGACGTCGGTTATGATGGGATGCCCCTCGGTCAGGGTGCCGGTCTTGTCGAAGGCGAAAACCCGCACCCGGCTCAACGCCTCCAGGTAGCGCCCGCCCTTGATGAGCACCCCGCGGGAGGCGGCGTTGGTCATGGCGCTCACCAGGCTGACCGGTGTAGAGATGACCAGAGCGCAGGGGCAGGCGATGACCAGCATCTGCAGGGCCCGCATCAGCCAGCCGTGGTTCCCCCAGAATACCTGCTCGAAGAGCAGCGGTGGAACGGCGGCCACGAGCACGGCGGTCGTGGCCACCGCCGGCGTGTAGATACGGGCGAAGCGGTCAATGAAGCGCTGCACCGGCGCCTGTCGTGACTGCGCCTCCCGCACCAACGCCACCATCTGGCTGAGGGTATTGTCCGTCGCCAGGCGGGTCACCTCCACCTCCAGCGCACCGGAGGTGTTGATGGTGCCGGCAAAGACTTCATCGCCCGGCTGTTTGTCCACTGGCACGCTCTCGCCGGTGATAGGCGATTGATCCACCGCGCTCTCCCCGGCCCGCACCACCCCGTCCACGCTGACCCGGTCGCCGGGGCGCACCAGCACGCGGTCGCCGACGGCCAGTTGCTCCACCGGTGTCTCCTGGGTCTCGCCGGTGGGCAGCATCTTGAGCACCCCCGGTGGGGCCAGGTCCAAGAGGCTCTCCAACGCGCCGCGCGCCTCCTCCGCCGCGTACTCCTCCAGCGCTTCGCCCAGTGCAAATAGTATCACTACGATCGCTGCCTCGGCCCATTTGCCAATGAACGCCGCGCCCGCGACGGCGATGACCATCAGCGTGTTGATGCCCAATCTGCGGGAGAGCCACAGTTCCTGAAAGGCGTGGCGCGCTACCGGGATGCCCCCCACGACGATAGCCGCCGCAAAGAGGGCCGTCCGGCTCCAGCCGGGCGCACCAGCCAGCGTCAGCGCCAGCCCCAGTAGCGTCAGCAGCCCGGCGACGGCGGCCAGCGTCGTCTCGCGCTCCGAGAATACGAAGCGCACAAAGCCATTTTGTGTCGCCGCTACTGGCCCGGTGCCGATGGTCGCCCGGACCTTTGCGGTGCAATCTACGCAGGCCGGCGCTGCGACCATGGATGTCTTGCTTGGCATTAGTATCCCTTGAACCGACAGATAGTAGGACGCAGATTCACGCAGATTTTCGCAGATAGAAACAGAAAAAACAGCGTGAATCAGCGTCAATCTGCGTCCTGAAAAGTTCAGATGAAGAGCGTGATCGCTGACTCGCGCGCTTCCTGGATGTACGTCCCCACAGCCCCGTACTCGTCAATCCAATCCTCGCGCAGATCCTCCCGGCGGAGGCCCATAATCTCCATCGTCATCTCGCAGGCGATGATCTTGCCGCCCAGTTCTTTGAAGTCGGTCATCAGTTTTTCCAGTGAAGCCACGTTGGCTTTCTTCATCCGCATCTCGATCATCCACTTGCCCAGGCCCAGTATGTGCATCTTCGAAAGCGGTCCTTTCTCCAGCCCGCCCTTTTGCAGCCGTTGCAGACCCCAGAAGGTGAAGTAGATCGAAGCGTCCATGCCCATCGCCAGCGCTCCATTGCCGACGATCAGCGCGCTGTACAGTTTGTCCATATCGCCGCTGTGCAGGATGATGGTCGCCTTATCTGCCATCGCTTTGATCTCCTTTTGAACCACTGAACCACTGAGGCACTGATTGCACTGAATGGTGGGCCTTTTTCAGCGCCATCAGTGAATTCAGTGTCTCAGTGGTTCAGGGCTTTTTCGTCCTCGGCCTTCAGGTACTTTTCCGGGTCTTTGTCGAAGGCCACCTTGCATCCCCGCGCGCAAAAGTAATAGATCTCGCCCGCGTGCTCTGTCTTGGCGGGGGCGGTCTTCGGATCCACCTCCATACCGCATACTACGTCTTTAGCCATTGTTACTTGTCTCCCTCCAGTAACGCAAGTTGCCAACTTGCGCTACTCATCTCCGAATACGAATCGTCCACTCGGCGTCGTTTCCCTCGACGCTTAGCAGTTTCAACCCCAACGCCTTGACCGCCATCGGGATCTCCTTTTTCGACGCCGGGTGCGTGCCGACGACTTCGATCACGTCGCCCGGCGCGGCCTTGCGCAACGCCTTGCGCGTCTCCACCAGCGGCACGGGGCAGGTCTCCCCCCGGCAGTCAACCTTGATCTCAGCCATCGCTCCACCTCACTCCGTAAACTCCACTATCACCTCATCCACGTCCCACAAGGGCTCGATTTTCTCCACAATCTCCTCGTGGATGTTGGCGGCGAACTGGTGGTCGGCGGGCAGGTCCAGCACGACGCGCACCGTCCCATCGGCGACCTCAATCTCCTTGACCAGTTTGGTGTGCACCAGGTCGAGCCCCACCACCGGGTTCATCACGCGCTTGAGCCGCCGGCGCACCACCTCGATCGTCGTCGGCACACGCTCCTTGACCAAGCCGTGCCGCTCCTCATAGTTCTGGATGGCCGCGTGCAGCCCGTCCACAGCCAGCACGGAACAATGCACCTTGATCGGCGGCAGTCCGCCTAACACCTCCGATGCCTGCTTCCACGTGATCGCCTTGGCCTCCTCCAGCGTCTTGCCCTGGGCCATCTCGGTGATGATGGAGCCGGTGGCGATGTTGGAGGCGCAGCCGTAGGATTCGAACTTGACGTCGGTGATGCGCAGGTCTTCCGGGTCCACCTTCAGGTAGACGGCCACCATGTCGCCGCAGGCGGGGCTGCCCTCGATCGCTTTGGCGTCGGGGTCTTCTATGCGCCCCACGTTGCGCGGGTTCCGAAAATGTTCCATCACGATTTCACTGTATGGTAATGGCATACTACTCCTTCCCCAACGGGCTGATGGCCCGCAAATTCTTGATTACGTCCGATATTGCATCCACCGCCGCGTCCACGTCCCCGGCCCGGTTGAAGCGACCAAAGGTAAAACGCACCGAGCCGTGCGCCCGCTCGTGGTTGCCGCCTATTCCCAATATGACGTGGCTGGCCTCCAACGAGCGGCTAAAGCAGGCCGAGCCGGTACTCACGGCGAACCCCCGCATGTCCATGTGCAGCAGGATTGACTCCCCCTCGACGAAGCGGAACGAGACGTTGGCATTGTGGGGCAGCCGCAGCGTGGGATGGCCATTGAGGCGCGAGTGTGGAATCTGCAACAGCCGCTCGATCAACCGGTCGCGCATCCCCTGCATCCGCGCCGTCTCCCCCGGCGTAACCAATTCGACCGCTTTGGCAAAGCCGACCGCGCCGGGGATGTTCTCCGTCCCAGCCCGCAGGTTGGATTCCTGGAAGCCGCCGTCCATCCATTTGGCCAACGGGGTGCCTTCCCGCACGTACAACCCGCCCACTCCCTTGGGGCCGTGGATCAGGTGCGCCGTCACCGTGACCAGATCCACCGGCACCTCCCGCACGTCCAGCGTGACGCGGGGGAAAGTGTGGGTGGCGTCGGTGTGGAAGAGCACGCCCTGCTCCCGACAAATCGCGCCGATAGCGGCCACGTCTTGCAACGTGCCGATCTCCTGGTTGGCCGCCTGGATCGAGACCAGGATTGTCTCCGGCGTGATCGTCTCGCGCAGTTGGCCGACGTTCAGCCGACCGAACTCGTCCACGTCGAGATAGGTCACCCGGAAGCCCTGCTTTTCCAGTGCCCTGGCGCTGTGGAGGACAGAAAAATCCTCAATCCTGGAGACGATGATGTGTTTGCCCTTCTTCTCCCCCAGTGCCAGTGCCACTCCCTTGAGGGCCAGATTGCTGGACTCGGTGCTGCCGGAGGTGAAGATGAACTCCTCCGGCCCGGCTCCCAGCGCAGCGGCGATCCGCGTCCGGGCGTCGTCCAGTGCGTCGCGGGCGTCAAGCCCTGGCGAGTAGCCGAACTGTGAGGTGGCGACGGCGTAGACGTCGAAGAGGTAAGGCCTCATCGCCTCCAGGACTCTCTCGTCCAGGCGGGTAGCCGCCGCATTATCCAGATAGATATACTGTTGCTCCATTCCGTTCCCCCTTCAATCAGGTTCAGTAGATCACGATTTTGTAGTGACGACTTTAGTCGTCCTGCACGAGCGCGACTAAAGTCGCTACTACGAGATTTACTCGGTTGGCCGTTTCACCGGCGCGACTGCACGGGCAACGCGGAAGGGACCAGCCGCGCCAGTGCCTTCTCCAGCGCCAGTACCCGCTCTTCCAGCCGGCTCTCCCGTTCCAGCGACTCACTAATGGCTCTGAGTAGCGGGTCAGGCAAGTTGCCGTGGTTCAGATTTGCCCCCGGTTTCCGCCGGCCGGCTACATGGGCCGGTACACCCACGACTGTTGCCCCTGCTGGCACAGGCTTGACCACCACCGAACCGGCGCCAATGCGGGCGTTGTCCCCCACAGTGATCGGCCCCAGAAGCGTCGTGCCGGCGCCGATGACGACGTTGTTCCCGATGGTGGGATGTCGCTTTGTCTTCTCCAGACTTGTACCTCCCAGCACTACACCCTGATACATCAGCACGTCGTCTCCGATCTCCGCCGTCTCGCCGATGACTACCCCTATGCCGTGGTCTATGAAGACGCACGGCCTCTATATCTTCCCCCACGCGCTCGAACATTTTGATAGCATGTTTATCTCCTACTTGCCCGATAGCCAGCAATGGCCTGGCGCAAGGCCTCGGGGCCGACGGTGGAATCCGCCTTCTGCTCCGGGATGCCACCCAGCGCTTCCGCTACCACCTCCGGCGTGATCTGCAGGGCCTCTTCCAACGTCTTGCCCTGAGCCATGACGCTGGTCATGCTGCTGGCGGCGATGGCCACGGGACAGCCCAATGTCTTGTGCCTGACCTCAGCGATGTGACCATCGGCCACCTGGATCCAGAAATAGGCCAGGTCCTCAGGACAGTGGGGACCACCCCCGGCCTTGCCGAAACCATCAGCATTCTCAATGCTGCCCACGTTCCGTGGGGTGCGAAAATGATCCAGAATCTGCTTACTGTACACGATTTCCTCCCGCGCCACCGTACCCGGCTGCTATATCAACCTCCGGCGGACGATGTCCTCCACGACCTTCAGGAAGCGCTCCACCTCGGCCTTTGTGTTGTAGACGTAGAAACTGGCCCGCACCGTCGCCTCCACCCCCAGCCGGTCGGCCAGCGGATAGGCGCAGTGCCCGCCGGCCCGCACGGCGATCCCCTCGTCGTTGAGGAACTGAGCCACCAGGTGCGCATCCCCCTGCTCGACGTTGAAGGCCAGGACACCGCCCCGTTTCTCAGGATTGAGCGGCCCGTACACCCGCACTCCCTCAATAGCCTGCAACCCTTCCAGCGCATATCCGGTCAGCGCCCTCTCGTGCGCTCGCACCTGCGCCATCCCGATCCGTTCCAGGTAGTCCACGGCCCCTTCCAGACGCTTACCCGTGCGCAGGTCTGTGGCCCCGCCCAGCGCGATCCCGCCGCAGACGTTGGCGGTGCCAGCCTCAAATTTCCAGGGTAGTTTGTTCCAGGTGGCGTGCTCCAGCGTCACGTCGGCGATCATGTCCCCGCCGTAGAGGAAGGGGGTCATCTCTTCCAGCAACTCTCGCCGGCCATACAGCGCCCCGATGCCCATCGGGGCCAACATCTTGTGCCCGGAGAGGACGAAAAAGTCGCAGCCGATTTCTTTGACGTTCACGGGCATGTGCGGCGCCGACTGCGCACCATCCACCAGGAACAACGCCCCGGCCTGGTGGGCCAGGCGACCAATCTCCCGCACCGGATTGATAGTGCCCAGTACGTTGGAGACGTGGGCGCAGCAGACCAGCCTGGTGCGCCCGGTGATCGCTTCACTCAACTGCTCCAGATCCAGGCTTCCATCATCGTGGATGCCGGCGACCTTGATGGTCACGCCGGCCCGCTGGCGCACCATCTGCCAGGGCACCAGGTCCGAGTGGTGCTCCATCACGGTGACCACCACTTCGTCGCCACGACGCAAGCGGGTCCGCTCGCTCTGGCCGGACAACAGCGAAGAGGCCACCAGGTTGATCGCTTCAGTGCTGTTGCGCACGAAGACGATTTCCCCGCCATCGTCGGCGCCGATGAAGCGGGCCACGTTCTCGTGAGCCTGCTCGTACAGTTCCGTTGCCTCCTGCCCCAGCGTGTGGGACGAGCGATGAACGTTGGCGTTGTAGGTGCAGTAGAACTCCTGGATGGTGCGCAGCACCTGGCGCGGCTTTTGCGTCGTGGCGGCGTTGTCGAAGTAGATCAGCGGCTGGCCCCCGATCTTGCGCTGCAAGATAGGGAAGTCGGCGCGTATGGTCTGCACGTTCAGGGTGGATGTTTCCCTCATCTGTTTAATTTCCTGCAACGTGTGTCTTATGAGCCTTCACCTGAACACTGATGATTTTGCCTCTCAGTGCTTCGCTCATCCCGGGCTCGTCGAAAGCATGCTCGGCGACGATGGTCACGTCCTGGAAGCCTGCCCTCCTGATCGTCTCCAGGTATGTTTCCCTTTCGAGTGCCCCCGCGATACATCTGGCCCACGCTTCGAAACTCCGTCTGATCTCCTCCGGAAGGCCCCTTTCGGTGACCAGATCGGAGATCAACATTCTGCCGCCGGGTTTCAGCACTCGAAAGGCCTCCCGGTAGACCGCCTCCTTGTCCGGCGACAGGTTGACGACCTTGATCAGCCCCGCCTTCTCCGCCGCCTCGATCATGCTCACGCCGATGCGGTCCTTGACACTTCCCAGCGGGTTGAAGTATTCCATCTTGGCCACCACGGCAGCCTCCAGGCCCTTCGTCACCCTGTTCAGCCTCACCAGAGGCGTGTTGCCGATGGTCTCGGTGATGTCTTTGTAAATTCTAGTCATGTTCCTCCAACTCCCATGTATATCGCTCATTGTTTTGCGTGTTTGCGATAGGTTTTTTAGCCACAATTATCTCCGAAGAGATAACATTTGGCACGAATTCTCGTCCTATTTCAGAAAACCTGGCTTGCTTAACGGGGCCTTCCATCAGTACAGGACGACAGCCACCTAGCAAATAGGCTCGCCATCGCGCTGGCACTCTCAAGTATAATCTCTCCCACAAGGTGCGACCACTTCGTTCCTTTTTGCTCATGTTTACGAGCACAAGCCGACCTCCGGGTTTGAGCACTCGCCTGAATTCACTCAGGATGACTGGCATATCTTTCAACGGAATAAGGTCAAGCATTTCGCTCATTGTGTTACTTCCCTAAAAGGTAAGCGTTCACCTTGTCATCTGTCTCCGCGTTCCTACGGCCCTGGTGGATGCTGAAACTTGTTTCGGCTACGCGGGAGCGAGTTCTCCACCGGCCAGAACGCCAACAAGTTGGCGCTTCCACGACTGGGGGTGAACGCTTATGATGTAGTTCCCGCTTTTGTCCCTGACCGGGAAATAGCGGATGTAGACCTTGCGTGTGTACCTCTCAATTCCGTTTTGTGTAATCCTGTCCGGAACCAACGATCTCAAAGGCGCAGGTGATCGCGCTGGTGGGGCAGACCTCTTCGCACAGGCAGCAGCAGTCGCAAGCCTCAGCGCGAGTGCGGAGACAGGCTTCCGGGCAGGCGAAGATCGGCCCCCGTTCTCCCAGTTGCACGGCCTGGCAGGAGCAGGCCTCCACGCATAGCCCGCAGAGCGTGCAACGAGTTTCGTCAACCTGGGGCAGGGCCCACGTCCTGTTCATCCTCATCTCCTGTACCCAAAACAACCGCCGTTATTGTATCATCAAGGCGGTCGTCTGTCTGTGACAAAAGTCTCTTTTTCCTACCTGCCTGTAGCCTCCCGCTCCAGTCCCTCTCGATCCACCACGACGACCCGCCCGCGCTCGCGGCGGATCAGTCCGGTGGCAGCGAAGGCCCGCAGCGTGCGCCCCACCATCTCCCGCACGGTGCCGATGTGCGCCGCGATCTCTTCCTGTGTCCAGCGGTGGGATGGTTGCGCCTCCTCGGCCTGGGCCAACAGGAAACGCGCCAGGCGGGTGCGTACCGTGTGCAAGGCCAGGTCTTCCACCACGTCGCTCAGACGCCGCACCTCAGATGCCAGGCGCTCCAGGACGGCCAGCGCCACCCCCGGGTGCTCGCGCACGATGCGCCGGAAGTGCTCGCAGGGGATGACGTAGAACGTGGTATCCGTCACAGCGTCCACGCTGGCCAGGTGGGGCCCGCCGTCGAGCGCGGGGACGAGGCCGAAGGACTCGCCGGGGCCGAGGTAGGCCAGCACGTGCTCGCGGCCTGCGAGCGACGTCCGGTGGGTCCGCACCACACCCCGGACGACGAAGTACACCGCCTGGCAGAGATCGCCTTCCAACAGGATCACCTGGCCGGGTGAGAAAGTGCGCTCGTGGATGTGGGGCGCGCTCTCCCGCAAAACGTCGTCGCCGAGTCTGGCAAAGAACGGCAATTGAGAGAGGTTTTGAACCAACAATGGCGTCCACGTGCCGCCGGATCGTCTCCACGCCCGGTGCTACCAGGAGGTGGACCGGTTCGGCGTGGGAGTGTGGTGACCAGCACTGTCTCGATCTCCAGTGCCCGTCACCTGTCTGATCTTTATCTTGGCTTTCCGACGACGGTCATGTAAATCGCGCTCTCTTCGACGCCGTCCACATCCAGTAGGGCGTTCACCTCGTCGTCGTACAGCGCTGCAATCTGACAACTACCGAGACCCAGGGCCACCGCCCCCAGCGCGACGTTCTGGGCAATGTGTCCCGCATCCAGGTAGATGTAGCGGTAGGCCCTCTGCCCGTACTTCCATTTCGAGCGTTCCAGGATCGCTGTCCAGACGAAGACAACGTTGGCCCAGTAGGCGCTCTTTTGGTCGAGGGCCGCCCGGGCGATGTCCATCCGGAAATCCCCCGTTTTCAGTTGATCGAGTTCGTGCTTCTCGACACCGTAGTGATAGACGCCAGGCTCGATCCCCTCCACCGCGTGGATCACCAGGTACGTCTCCACCGGGTACAGGGCACCGGCGGAGGGGGCCGTACGAAATCCAAAGCCCTGGCCAATCCGGGTGATCCCCTGCGCTGCCCAGAGCAGTCGCGACAACTCCGCTTCTTGCAGCGCTGTGTCCTGGAAGCGGCGTACGCTGTGTCGTTGCCTGAGCATCTCCCAGATGGGCGCGCCGCCTTCTACCTGTGGCGGGCTCAGCGCAATCTTGGGCACCGAGGGATAGCGCTTGTAGGTCGCGGGCTTGCTGGCCCAATCCAGCCCGTCACCTGGCAGATGGCCGCGCTGGTATTTCGTCTCCCGCTGAAAGGCGTCCCCAATCCCTGGTTTCATCACGTCACTTCTCCTGGAACTGCCTGAGGTTGCTCCATGCTTTACTACTCGGCCCTTGCTCCCAGTCCCCGTCTCGGGGGCGTCCCATGCGGAGAATAACCGCTCAATCAGGGTGAGGTGCTCTCGCTGGCAACGCCCTTGGGGACGAGGAATGGGTCCTTCTCCGCGCTACGCTTCTCCGGCCACCGGCAGCCGAATGGTGAAGGTACTGCCTGCTCCAGGTGCGCTTTCCACGCTGATTTCGCCGCCGTGAAGGTGGATCAATTCCTGAGCGATGGTCAGCCCCACGCCAATCCCCTGTTGCTCCATCTGTTCCCGACCAATCTGCCGGAACCGCTGAAAGAGGTGGGACAGCTCCCCAATGGGGATGCCCACTCCTTCGTCGGCTACGGCTACCTCCACCCACCCATCCGCGGCCCGAGCGCTCACCGTCACCCGTTTTCCCTCGCCTCGGGAGAACTTGATTCCGTTGTCAACCAGCCGGCCCAGCGCATCCCTGAAGAAGGGCTCGCATAGCTCCACCGGGGGCAGGTCTGGTTCCGCCTTTAACTCCAGGGTCACACCTTGGGCTGCTGCCTGCTTCTCATACTGCTGGAGCACGCCTTTCAGTACCGTATTCAGGTCGGGGTGCAGACAGACCAGCGTGTGAAACTCCTCTTCTGCCCGGCCGGTGTCCAACCGAATCAGGAGCATGAGGTCCTCCACCAGCCAGTTCAGCCGATCGGCGCCCCGTTTGATCCCCATCAGGAACTCCTGGAGGTCGTCGGGAGTGAGAGAGGGGACGTCCTCCAATGCCAGTTCGGTGTAGCCACGGACGTAAGTGAGAGGAGTGCGCAGTTCGTGGCCCAGGATGTTGACGATCTGCCGCTTGAGTTGGTCCAACTTCGCTTCCGTGACCGTCTGAATGGCCCGGGCGCGCCTCAGCTTGCCGCGGATCGCTGCCACCAGCTCCTGGGGATCGAAGGGCTTGGTGATGTAATCCTCCGCTCCCATGTCTTTCCCCTTCAGCACGTCCTCTTTCTCCGCCTTTGCAGTCAGGAAGATGAAGGGAATGGGCACCCATTCTGGTTGGGCACGAACCGTCCTATAGAGGGTATACCCGTCCATTCGGGGCATCATGATGTCCGCCACGATCAGGTCAGGGTAGACCTCTCCCATCATCTGCAATGCCTGTGCCCCGTCAATGGCGGTGAAGACGGTGTAGCCTTCCCCTTCCAGAATGCCCCGGATAGCCGTCAGCAAAGGCTTGTTATCCTCGACAACAAGGATGCGTTGTCCGCTCATGTTTTTTCCTCCAATCTTCACCTGGCGAGGGGCAACCAGACGGTGAAGGTGGTACCCACGTCCACCTGGCTCTCCACCCCCACCCGTCCCCCGTGCAGTTCCACGATCTCCTTGACGATCGCCAGCCCCAGACCGGTCCCGGATATCTGCATCAGCCGCACCTCCTCCCCCCGGAAGAACCGCTCGAAGATGCGCGGCAACTCCTCCTCCGGTATCCCCATCCCCGTGTCCGACACCGTCGCCGTGGTCCACACCCGGCCTTCTGTCTCTTCCCTCCCGGTGGAGACCACCACCTTTCCCCCCTCCGGCGTGTAGCGGATCGCGTTCTCCACCAGGTTGTTCAGTACCTGCATCATTCGTACCGGGTCTACCAGCGTCACCGGTCCCGGCTCCGCCGTGTGGTGCTCCAGCGTCAGTCCCCGCTTCTGGGCCAGCATCTGGTGGCTGGCGACGGCCTGCTCGGTCAATTGGTTGAGCGAGGTCGGGCGCGGCTTCATCTCCAGCCGCCCGGTGTCAATGCGGGAGATCTGCAGGATGTTCTCCACCAGTTGCGCCTGCCGGTCTGCCTCCTGCGCCAGTGCGTCCAGGTACTGTCCCCACTCCTCCTCCTCCGGCGGTGTCTGCTGCATCAGCGCCGCGTACAGCTTGATCGTCGTGATGGGGGTGCGCAGTTCGTGGGAGACGTTGGAGACGAAGCGCGACTTCACGCGCTCCAGTGCCTTGAGATGGCTGACATCGTGCACAGCCACCACCGCTGCCTCTTCCTCCATCCCCGGCTGCGAGATGGGCGCTGCCCGCAGTTCCAGGTCCAGCCCGGTCAGTTCCAGGACCGTCTCCGGCCGCTCCTCGGCCCGCTGTGCCAGGTACTGCACCGTTTCCCGCAGCCGGGCGGCATCCTCCGGGGAGAGGGTCTGGGTGAGCCAGGTGTGGGCGATGGAGTTGGTCTGGAGGATGTCACCCTGTCTGTCGGCGACGACGATGCCGTCGGAGGCGCTGCGCAGGATCGCGTCCAGGCGGGCGTACTGGGCCTGGAGTTGGGCGGTGCGCTCCTGCACCCGCTGTTCCAGTTGCTTAGCGTGGTTGAGCAGTTCCCGGTGCAACCTGGCGTTCTCGATGGCGGTGGCGACGTGGCCGGCGAAGGCCGCCAGCCTGCGGGCGTCGGCGGGGTTGAACTGGCCCGGCCGGGTGCCGGCCACGTTCAGGAAACCCACCGTCACGCCGCCCACGCGGATAGGCGCGCCGACGTAGGAGCGTAGCCACTCCTGACCCTCCAACGGGACCCAATCAGGGTCGGCGGCTGCGTCCGGGGTGACAACTGGCTTCCCACTCTGCGTCATTCTCACCAGGTTGGAGTGGTCGGCGATGGGGGCGGCGAAACGGGAGATAGCGTCCTCCACGCCCAGGCGCTCGTACCCCCGGTGGCGGACCACCCGAGCGGTGTTGTTCTCTACCAGCATGATGTTGAAGGCGTCACCCGGCACCACCCGCTCCACCTGCTCCAGGATGTGGTCCAGCACCTGGTCGGGATCCAGGGTGCTGCTGACGGCGGCGGCTGCTTCCTCCAGCGCCTCGGCCAGTTCCCGCTGCTCCCGCTCCGCCTGGAAGAGGCGGCTGTTCTCGACGGCGATGGCGGCCTGGGCCGCAAACGCCTCGGCCAGCCGGGCGTGCTCCTGGGTGTAGAACCCCGGAGCGCGCTTATCCAGTGCGATCATCCCCACCAGCCGCTTGCCCACCAGCATCGGCACCCCCAGCCAGGAGCGGATGCTGGCCTGAGCATGGGCCTGGTGTCGAAATTCCCCGTACGCGGCCGAGGCATCCGCTACGATGAGCGGGGCCCGGGTGTGGACCACCTCGCTGTTGGGGTTGTCGCCGCCCACGAGGAAGGGAAGGCCCAGGATATCGGGCAGGTTGGAGAAGCCACGCCCGCCCACGATCTCCATCCGGTCCCCCCTGAACAACTGGACCGAGGCGCTGTCGTAGGGCACCACCTCCTGCAACTGGGCCAGGATGCGCTCGATCACCTCGTTCCGGTCCAGGGCGGTCGTCAGTACCAACGCTGCCTCCCGCAGCGTCTCTGCCTCCTGGCGTCGGTCCCGCTCCGCTTCGTACAGCCGGGCGTTGGCGACCGCAGCGGCCACGGTAGCGGCGGCGGACTCGGCCAGCCGGCGGTGGTCGTCGTTGAAAAAGCCCACCTGGTCGCTATAAATGTTAAGCACGCCTACTATTTCCTTCCTGCTGACCAGCGGCACACTCAAGGCCGAGCGGATCCAGTCGTCCAGGCCTGACACCGTCCGCCACTGCTCATCCTTCGTCACGTCCTCTACCAGCGCCGGCTGCCGCTGCGCCGCCACCCAGCCGGCCAAACCTTCGCCCACGCGCAGCCGGATCCGCTGGTCCAACCTCTTGGCCGACTCCGCATCGTAGCCGGAGATGGCCACCAGCCACAGGCGATCACTGCCTGGTTCACGCACCCAGGCGACGCCACGCAGGGCTCCCAGGACGGCGCGGATACCATCCAGCGCCCGCTGCGCTACGTCGTGCACGTCCAGGCTCTCGGAGAGACGATGGCTCAGGCGGTAGAGCAAGTCCAGCCGCTCCTTCTCGCGGGCCAGCGACGTGAACAGCCGGGCGTTCTGCAGCGCCGCCGCTGCCTGATCCATAAACGTGGCCAGCATCTGCATTTCATCTTCGCCTACGTGGCCCCCCTTTTGAGAAAGGCCGCGCTTGCTATAACCGGCCTCGACGATCCCGACGACGCGGTCGCGTATCTTGATGGGCATGAAGACGCGCAGAAACCGCTCCTGGCCGAATTCGTCCCAGATTTGACGATCGAAACGCTCGTCCCACTCCTCAATCACCTCCGTGCGGCCGGTGCGATAGACGTCGGTCAGCATGTCCGGGTGGCCGAGAGGGTATTGGGTCATCTGAATCCACTCGGGGAAGACGTCAAACTCCCCGTGCCAGATGCCGTGCCTGATGCTGATGCTTTCTGCCTCCTCCTCCACGGTGGAGATGATGACGTACTCGCAGCCGAATGTGCGATACACGGCCTCCAGAATGGTACGCAGCACGGGCTCTTCCTCCAGGGAGGAGGAGAGGGCGCGGCTCGTTTCGTACAGGGCCTGCATTTGTTGAGCGGATTTCTGTGTTTCCGCAAAGAGCCGGGCGTTCTCCAGCGTCACGCCCAACTGGCCAGCGATAGTAGTGAAGAGGCGCAGTTCATCCTCGCCGAAGGCTCCGACCTGGGGGCTCTCCGCGTGCAGCACTGCGACGATGCGGCCACCGATCCGTACCGGTACGGCCAGTGCGGAGCGTATCTCAGAACCCTGCTCAAGGTAGGCACCTTCCTGCGTCATATCTCGCACCAGCACCGGCTGACCGGTGCGATAAGCCTGTCCGACCAGGCTGCCCTCAATGGGAATGCGGAAAGCGCTCTCCGTAGTAACACCGACCAGGGATGGATAAGACACTAACTGGCTGTCCCGCTCGTCGGGCAGCAGGAAGCCGAGCCGGTCAATCTCCAACGCCCGGTGCAGCGCCTTAACGGTGCGTTCGAGCGCAAAGTTGAAGTCCAGCGTCGAGGCGGTCGCCAGCATCACTTCCTGGACCAACCTGGCCTCAGCCAGACGGCGCTTGGCCTCCTCGTACAGCCGGGCGTTGCGCATGGCGATGGCTGCCTGGGTGGCGAAGAGGCTCAACAGGCCAGCGTCGGCCGGGGAGAAGGCGCGCTGAGCATCGCCCTCGACGGTCAGCACCCCCAGGAACTTGTCTCCCCAGCGCACGGGTGCGCCCACAACGGCTGCGATGGGGAGCCTCTCGTAGGCGGCTGCCCGTCCCTCCCAATGCTGGTAGTCATTCACGACCAGTGGTTCACCAGTCTCCCACACTCTGCCCGAGAGACCCTCACCCCGCTGGAGGGTGCTCCCAGTCGGCACCGGGCTGGGGCCGACGACCGTAGCCCACTCCAGCACGTCTCGCTCCGGCCGGTGGAGGTAGAGACCGCCGGATGTCCCGCTCATCAGTCTGATGGCCCGCGAGACGATGGAGTGGAGAAGGACGTCCAGGTCCAACTGCGCGGTGATCTCCAGCCCCACTTGCTGCAGCGCCTCCAACTGGGCTGTGCGCTGCTGGATCTTCTCCTCCGCCTGCTTGCGCTCGGCCAGTTCTTGCTGAATCTCCTGGTACAGCCTCCTGTTCTCCAGTACCAGGCGCTGTTTTTCCAGTGCCTCCCGCACGGTAGCCAATATCTCATCCATGTTCAAGGGCTTGGTGATGTAGGCCGATGCCCCCTCGTTCAGGGCCTGCACCGCTGTTTCCAGGGAGGCATAACCGGTGACCAGGATCAACACCATGTCGGGGTGCATTTCCTTCAAAGGCACTAGTAGCCCTATCCCCTCCATGTCGGGCAGCCTGAGGTCCAAGAGCGCCAGATTAAAGAATCTCCCTCGCGTCTTCTCTAGCGCCTCTTGTCCTGTCCTGGCCGTCTCTGTCTCATATCCCTTCTTTCCGAATATGAGCGACAGGCTCCTGCGGGTGCTCTCATCGTCATCAACGATCAGGATGCTTTCCTTCTCGTTCATCCCTTCCTTCCCTTTCTGCAAGGCGTTCTCAGGAGAAGTCCGGTCTGTTGGTCCCTTCCTTGGTGGATAGAGCATTGATATGATACCAGAAAGCCGAAAAACTCACCAATTATACGCGCCCGCCTGACACTTCTGCTGAGTTCATCGCTCAACCGCCCGCTGTAGGTGTTGCTTGGGGGGCAGCCGACCGTGGGCGAGGGGCACTGTTCTTCTGGCAACGCTGATGAGATTATAGTAATGAATTATAGCACAGCCGCCAGTGACTGGCAATGCCACCAAGGGATTTCCGAAGTACATCAACTTAATCAAGTTCCCTTCAAATCCGTCATTCTGAGGCGCGTAGCGCCGAAGAATCTCCATTGCGATTGCCCTGTCTTCCTGCGCTATCCGTCTTGACGCTCTTGACATCTCCATACTCTGTGCTATACTAAATCTATACTAAGCATAAGCAACTTATGGGTGTGACTCTAGATATGACTCCATAGGAGTGGCACAGTGGCGGGTGAGATTGACCAGATGCGTAAGGGGACGACCACCGTCGCGATTCTGAAGCTACTGGTGGATGAGGGGGAACCGCTGCACGGCTACGAAATCATCCGCCGGCTGGAAGCGCGCAGTCAGGGTTACTTTCGCTTCAAAGAGGGGCTCATCTACCCCCGGCTGCACCGCATGGAGCAGGATGGGCTGCTGGAGAGCCGCTGGCTGGGCCAGCCTGGCACCCGCCAGCGCAAGATGTACACCGTCACCGGGAAGGGACGCCACCAGTTGGAGGTGGAGATGCAGCAGTGGCAGACCTTCAGCCAGCGAATGGACCAACTGCTGGGCCTGGAGGCAGCGTGAGCGTGGAGCGTGCTCCCCCTTCCCTGGTAGGGAAGGGGGCCGGGGGGTTAGGTCTGCTCCCCTTCCCTGGTAGGGAAGGGGGCCGGGGGGTTGGGTCTGCTCCCCCTTCCCTGGTAGGGAAGGGGGCCGGGGGGTTAGGTCTGCTCCCCCTTCCCTGGTAGGGAAGGGGGCCGGGGGGTTAGGTCGAAAAGTGGATCACATGCTGGAGCGGGTTCGCGCTCAACTCGACCTGGATGCCCAGATGGAGCACGAACTGCTGGAGGAACTCCAGGGCCACCTGGAAGATGCGGTGGCAACGGCGCGGGCGCAGGGGTTGGATGAGGACGAGGCGCTGGCCGAGGTTGCTGCTCGCTTCGGCGTGGAGGAAGTGGGGCAGGAACTCCAGGTTGCCCACCTTGGCTGGGGGACAGCCGACGGCGTCGTCGCGGCGGCGCTGCCGGTCATCTGCGCCCTGGCGTTGCGTTGGCTGGTCTTCGCCCCCGACGGTACTGCCGTCGGCTGGCGAGAGGTGCTGGTGCAGCCCGCCTTCTGGATCGTGTCACTGGCAGTGTTGGTCGTGCCCCTGCTGAAGTTCCCGCGCTGGCGCTACGCGCTGGTCTCGTGGGTCTTCTTCTGGGTTCTGTCGGTGATCTTCTTCGCCTTGCCTGCCGTGCGGTGGTAAATGTCCCCCATGCTCGCGGTCGCCTGGCCCTTAATCCTTCGTGTAGTCATTGTATGCACACACTATTGCTGCGTTCTGTCCCTCTGACGGGTTACCAGCCTATGCGAAAAGTAAGCGAGATACCATGAAAACGATGCTTCTCTATGCTCCCCGCGACATGAGGCTGGAGGACGTTCCCACGCCTGAGCCAGGACCGGGGGAACTATTGGTTCGTATCCACGCGGTCGGAGTGTGTGGCTCCGACGTGCATTACTACGTGAACGGCCACATCGGTGACACCAGGGCTCCGTGCCCCTTCGTGTTAGGCCACGAGTTTGCCGGGGAGGTCGCGGCACTGGGGCGGGGGGGGGAAGGGCCGCCGGTCGGCACGCGGGTGGCGGTTGATCCCGCGATTCCCTGTGGCCGCTGCGAGGCATGTCTGGAGGGTAATCCCAACTGCTGCCCTAATGTGCGTTTCTCTTCCACGCCACCCGTCCGGGGGGCGCTGTCCGAGTGGTACGTGCATCCGGCCCATCTCTGCATCCCATTGCCAGACGCGCTTGATTTCGCCGACGGGGCGATGCTGGAACCACTGGGGGTGGCGATACACACAGTGACGCTGGCTAAGATACGTCCCGGTGACACCATTGCCGTGTTAGGGGCTGGACCGATTGGGCTGCTGGTGCTTCAGTTGGCGCTACGCTCCGGCGCGATCGCTGCATATCTCAGCGAGCCGATTCCCGCGCGCCGGGCGCTGGCCGCGCAACTGGGCGCGAGCGCTGTCTGTGACCCGGCCGTGGACGACCCTGCCGACTGGCTGTCTGAGCAGACCAACGGGCGTGGCGTGGACGTCGCGATAGAGGCAGCGTGGGGTGGGGAAGCAGTGAGACAGGCAGTGCGCATGGCCCGTCCTGCCGGAAGAGTGGTGCTGGTCGGCATCCCGCGCGATGACTGTATCACTTTCACGGCCAGCGCAGCGCGACGTAAGGGACTCACGATCCTTATGTCCCGGCGCATGAAGCACGTCTATCCACGTGCCATCGCGCTGATTGAGCGGGAGGCGGTGGACGTGCGCGTGCTCATCACCCATCGCTTTCCGCTGGAGCGAGCGGCGGAGGCCTTCGAGTTGGTGGCCTCCTTGCAAGATGGCGTCGTCAAGGCGGTGATTGAGCTCTAATAAGGAGTCCCTATGTCCAGGAAAAGCAAACGATCCAACAAGGGGAGGCGGACGACCAGCGGCAAGCGGAGGCAGAACCTGTCTAAGTCGCAGCAAAAGCCGGCTTCGACCTCTTCTGCCCGTTTCTGGGGGTGGATTGGCGGCATCGCTGCGGCCCTCTTACTGGGTGCAGTGGCCCTCTGGTTCACCGTGGGACCGGGCAAACCGGTCTCCCCTACGCCCACCGGGGCCTCTGTGCCTGTAGAATCAACTGAAAAGGAGCCGGCCTCAATGCCTGCCCATCCTGCCGACCGCAATAATATGTACAGCGAGCCCCCGGCGATGCAGATTGACCCCGGCAAGACCTACGTCGCCACTTTCGAGACCGAAAAAGGCGACATCGTCGTCGAATTGTTCGCCGACAAAGTGCCCCATACGGTCAACAACTTCGTCTTTCTCGCCCGCCAGGGGTTCTACGGCAACACGACCTTCCACCGCGTCATCCCGGACTTCATGGCCCAGGGGGGTGATCCCACCGGCACCGGTAGTGGAGGGGTGGGTTACACCTTCCCTGACGAGTTTCACCCGGATCTGAAGCACGATCGGCCTGGCATTCTCTCCATGGCCAACCGTGGGGCCGACACCAACGGCAGCCAGTTCTTCATCACCTACGTGCCCACCCCCTGGTTAGATGCCTACGACGACAACGGCAACCTGAAGGACTGCACTCCCCCTGACATATCGTGTCACGCCGTTTTTGGACGGGTGACCGCAGGCATGGACGTGCTCGAATCGCTGACGCCCCGCGACCCTACCCAGGCTACTACCCCCGGCGACCTGATCAAAACCATCCGCGTCGAAGAGCAGTGATGCGTGATACAGACTCTTCAGGAGTGAGACGTGCCCGTGGTCTCCGTCGTTGCCTGTGAGACGTATGAGCCCGGCGCAGTCCGCCAGGCGGTGACTGCTGTACTCGCCCCCCTGGGCGGCATCGGCCAGTTTGTCCGCCCGGGGATGCGGGTGCTGCTCAAACCCAATTTGCTGGCTGCTGCCGACCTGGAGCGGGCGATAACGACCCATCCGGCGGTGATCCAGGCGATGGCCGAACTGGTGCAGGAGGCTGGGGGGATTGTCCTCATCGGTGACTCCCCCGCTGGCCCTGTCGAGAACGGTCCCCGGGTCTGGCGCAGGAGCGGGGTGGCAGGGGTGGCGGAACGCACCGGCGCTCGCCTGGTCCCCTTCAATGGGGTGGCGTGGAAGCGGCTGGACGGCAACGACTACCTCATTGCTCGCCCGGTCCTCGAAGCCGACCTGGTGATCAACCTGCCCAAATTGAAGACCCACCTCCTCACCCTCTACACGGGAGCGGTGAAGAACCTCTTCGGCACCATCCCCGGCACTCGCAAACGGGAGGTCCACTGCCGGGCCCCGGGCGTGCAGGATTTCAGCCAGGCCCTGGTGGACGTACTGGAACTGGTCCGGCCGGGGCTGACACTTATGGACGGAGTGTTCGGCCAGGAGGGGAATGGGCCGGGGATGGGGGGCACCCCGCGTCGGTATGGATGTCTGGCGGCCTCAGCAGACCCGGTGGCGCTGGACGCGGTGATCACGCGGGCGCTGGGCTACCGGCCTGGCGAAGTCCTCCACCTGGTCCAGGCGGACGTTCGGAGGCTGGGGGTCTTGGACCTCGACGCGGTGCGGGTCACAGGGGACCGGCGGGCGCTGGACTTCGGAGCGGTGTGTCTGCCGAAGGCCCGCTGGTACTTTCGCATCCCCGCGTGGGCCAGCGCACCGCTACATGGGGCGATACGGCTGCGCCCCCGGCTGACCGCGTCTGCGTGTATCGGCTGCGGCCGCTGCGTCGAGGTCTGCCCCCGGGAGGCCATCACGCCTGGGCAGCCCCCCCTCTTCGACCTGGACCGCTGCATCGGCTGCTTCTGCTGCGCCGAGGTCTGTCCGCAGGGGGCCATCACGCCGCACCGTAACCTGATCGCCCGGCTCGTCGGCGTGGACGGCTGAGGAATTCGGTTGCGGTCAAAAGCCGCGCTATGCGATAGCGAAATGACCACTCCAATGGAGACACGACTTCCCAAGTTGCGCGCCGTTGATGTCCGCCCGGTTGCTCAGAGTGGGCGGGTGTTTCTCCTGCTGCGCGATCCGTTGCAACTGACCGATCAGACGGTTATCATTCCCCAGCAGTTGGCTCCAGTGTTGGCGCTGTGTGATGGGACGCGGGACAGCAACGCCCTCCGCGCGGCCCTTGGCGTCCGATTCGGGCTGCGCGTCGGGCTGGATGTGCTGGAGCGACTCCTGGCCGCGTTCGACGGGGCGTTGCTCTTGGACAACGACCGCTTCGCCCGGGCGCGAGAACGCGCGTTGGCCGAGTACCGCCGGGCCCCCTTCCGCCCGCCCGCCCTCGCCGGCCAGTCATACCCGGCCGGTGCAGACGAACTGCGCCATCTCCTGGATGGCTACCTCGACACTGTGGACGACGCGAGTCCTGATCCCGGTGACGGCCGTGGCCTGGTCAGCCCGCACATTGACTGCGCTCGCGGCGGGCCAGTCTACGCCTGCGTCTGGAAACGTGCGGCGGAGATAGTCAAGGCGGCCGAACTGGTGATCCTGCTGGGCACTGACCACTTTGGGGAAGACGGTAGGCTGACGTTGACGCGCCAGCACTATAGTACGCCGTTTGGGGTACTGCCGACAGCGCGCGACGTCGTGGATGCGTTGGCTGGCGCAATGGGCGCGGAAGCAGCCCTTCGGGCTGAGCCTCCGGACGAAGCCTTCGCCGGCGAACTCAACCATCGCAGCGAATATTCCATCGAACTCGCGGCGGTCTGGCTGCACTACGTGCGCGAGGGGCAGCCGTGTGAATTGGTGCCCATCCTGTGCGGTTCGTTCGGTCACTTTGTGCGCGGCCAGGCTGAGCCAGAGCATGACCCGGCGATCAACGTACTGGTGAACACGCTCAGACAGACGATGCTGGGACGTCGAGTGCTCGTCGTGGCCGCGGGTGACCTCTCGCACGTCGGCCCGGCCTTCGGCGGCCGGCCGCAGGGCCTGGTGGGGCGCGCCCGACTGCAGGCGGCCGACGACGAACTCATTGAGCGGATATGCGCGGGCGACGCCCGAGGGTTCTTCGCGGCGATCAAGCGCGAGGGCGACCGGCGCAACGTGTGTGGGCTGCCGCCCATCTACCTGGCGCTGCGCATGCTGAGCCCAGTCCAGGGGGAGCGGCTGGCCTACGATCGCTGTCCAGCCGATGGGAACGGCACGTCGTTGGTATCCGTATGTGGCATTCTGTTCAGGTGAGCGCTCCCATTCTCCAGGTTAGCCAGGTGGACGTTTACTCGACTGGCCGTAGACGTGGGTGTAGCGGTGGTGCAGCCTGGCCGTGTCTTCCGGCGGAATCTCCTCTGGTTGGCCCAATTGCAGCGCCAGCCACACCGTACGCGCTGCATCTTCCACCATCACTGCGGCCTTGACGGCGGCCTTGGCGCTAGGGCCCACGGTGAAGACGCCGTGGTTCTTGAGGAGCACGGCCGGTGACGAGCCGATGTGCTCGATCACCTCCCGCCCGATTTCCTCGCCGCCGATCAAGGCGAAGCCGGCACAGGGAATGGGGCCGCCGAACTCGTCAGCCATAGCGGTAAGGTAGACCGGAATGGGCCGGCCCAGCGCGGCGAAGGCGGTGGCGTAGGGAGAATGTGTGTGGACCACGCCGTTGACGTCTGGCCTGTGGCGGTAGACGTAGAGGTGGCTGGCCGTGTCGGACGAGGGTTTGAGAGTTCCCTCAATCACGTCGCCCTCCAGGTTCACAACGACGTGATGTGTTGGGCGCAGTTCTTCGTAAGATACGCCGCTGGGCTTGATCACCACCAGGCCACTCTCCGGATCTCTGGCACTGATGTTGCCGCCCGTCCAGACCACCAGGCGATTCTTGGGCAGTTCCAGGTGCAATCTGTAGACCTCTTCTTTTAGATGCTCAAGCATGTTGTCATCCTAAGCACCAGCCAGGGCCTGCTGCCGGAGGGCCTTCAGGCGTTTCATCACGTTGTTCTGCCCCCGGCCGAAGTAGTCATGCAATTTCAGGTACTCCGCGTAGAGTTGGTCGTAGACGGCCTTGTGGGCCGGGTTCGGCCGGTAGACGACGTCCTTCAGGCGGGCCATGTGTTTAGCCGCCTCGAAGATGGTGTCGTAGCCACCGGCTTCTTTGCCCGCAGCCACAGCGGCGAACAGGCCCCCGCCAAGAGCCCCTGCCTGGGCCGTGGCCGCCACCCTGATCTCCCGTCCGGTGACATCGGAGTACACCTGCATTAGCAACTTGTTCCGCTCTGGCAGCCCACCACAGGCGACGATCTCATTCACAGCGACACCGCTATTCTCAAACGACTCGATGATCACCCGCGTGCCGAAGGCCGTAGCCTCGATCAACGCCCGGTAGATGTCCTCCGGCCTGGTGACCAGCGTCGCTCCCACCAACAGCCCGGTCAGGTCCACGTCTACCAGCACGGAGCGGTTGCCGTTCCACCAATCCAGCGCGACGAGCCCGTGCTCGCCCGGCTTTTGCTGGGCGGCCTTCTCCTCCAGCAATTGGTGCCGGCTCACTCCCTGCCTCTCTGCCTCATCCCGGTACCCCGCGGGCACGCAGTTCTCCACGCACCATGCGAAGTGATCTCCCACACAGGACTGCCCGGCCTCAAAGCCGAAGTAGCCAGGAATGATCCCATCCTCCACCACGCCGCACATACCCTCGACGATATTCTCCCTCGCCCCGAGCACCATGTGGCAATTGGAAGTGCCCATGATGATCACCATCCGCCCCGGCTCCACCACCGTCGCCGCTGGGACAGAGACGTGCGCGTCCACGTTGCCAACTGGCACCGCCGTCCCTGGCCGGAGCCCGGTCATCGCGGCCATCTCCTGGGTGAGACCTCCAGCCCGATGTCCCAGGGGATAAATCTCCCGCGAGAGCTTTTCGTCCACCACGTGCCGCAGCCGGGGGTCGAGCGCGGCGAAGAAATCATCGCTCGGGTATCCCTCCCGCTTGCTCCAGATGGCCTTATAGCCCGCCGTGCAGGAGTTGCGCCGCTCCTGGCCAGTGAGTTGGAGCACGATCCAGTCCGCCCCCTCAATGTAGCGGTCGGCCGCTTCGTAGACCTGCGGGGCCTTGTTCAGCGTCTCCCACATCTTGGGGAAGAGCCATTCCGAGGAAATCTTGCCTCCATAGCGGGACAGCCACTTCTCGCCCCGCTCCCGGGCAATCTCATTCAACCGGTTGGCCTCGGGTTGGGCGGCGTGGTGCTTCCAGATCTTGACCCAGGCGTAGGGGTTATTTCTCCACTCCGGCTTCATGCAGAGCGGTGTGCCTTTCTTGTCAATGGGCATCATCGTGCAGGCGGTGAAATCGGTGCCCACGCCGATGACGTCGCCCGGGTCCGCCCCGCTCTTTCGTAGCACAGCAGGGATGGTCACCCGCAGCACCTCCATGTAGTCTGCCGGGTTCTGCAGCGCGAAGTCGGGCGGGAGAGAGATGTTTGCAGTGCCGGGAGTGCCGGGCAACGTCTCGTCAATCACGCCGTCGCCGTAAGGATGGACCGCGGTGGCGATCTCCTGACCGTCGGTCACGTCCACGAGCACCGCCCGCCCCGATTCGGTGCCAAAATCCACTCCAATTGTGCATTTGTGCTTGCTCATATTGATCTCCTGGTTTGTGAGAGGACGCTCTCTCCTCGCAGTCAAAACGGGAATTGCTGGCCTCCAAGAGCCCCATGGTCGCTCTATCGTCCGAAATAGGTAACGTCCCACTCCAGATACTTGCCCAGTGCCTCGTTCAGAGCGGAGGCTGTCTGTGACAGATTGATGGCCACGTGGTGCTCGAGGCCATTCTCGCAGATATAGTGCAGCAGTCCCTGTAAGTTCGGGATGTGTACGACCCCGTACCCTCCAAAAGTCTCCACAGGATCATCGGTCAACTCGCCTTCGCCCACGTAAGTTGAGATGCGGCCGTTTATATCGTCCGTGGAGACGCGACAGTAGGTAAAGGGACCAGCCTTCAGACGGCCCACCACGGTGCCATAAGTGTTTTCCTTGCCCACCGTCTCGGCGATGATCTTCTGGTAATCTATCTTCGGGGTCTCGGCGAAGAAGTGCTTGGGCAGGTTGCTGCAATGGAAAATGACCCCCTTGTCCGGGTCGTCGCCGTAGTTGTTGTTCCAGTCCACTATAGCGCTGGGCGTGCCGGAAGCGAGTTGCAGGGCCAGCATGCCGACCGCGCCCGTCGCGTCGGTCTCACAGGCGCTTGGCAACAGATTGTCGCTCAGCATGCTCATCACCGTGCAGGGCATCAGCCCAAAGAACTCCTGCATAGAGGTCCAGCACTGCACGGCCGTGGCCTGCAGCCGGTGCTCCTCCATCCACTCCTCCACCACCACGCTGAGACGGGCTATCCTGTTCAGGGCTGACTCAGGCACGCCCTGCGTCCGCACGTAAGCCTCGATTGCCTGGCGCTTGGCGCGCACCGCTTCGGCCTCATCGTCCAGGCGCTCCATCCGCCCGAACGCCTCAGATAAGTCCAGCGTCTCTACGCTGATGCCTGTGTGCTCCAGCAGTTTCTCGCTATAGCGCACCGTGTTGAAAGCGGCCGGCCGCGCGCCAAGCGCACCGATGCGCACATTTCGCAGGCCCAGTGCCACGTGACATATACTCACAAAGCGTCGCAGATCGGCACGGAAACCCTCACTTTCCGGGTCCACCGTGTGCAGGGTGGTGAGTGAGTACTTGATGCCGTACTGGCGCAAGTTGTTGCAAACGGACATCTTGCCACAGAACGAGTCACGCCGATCGGCAATTGTCATGCGAGTCATGTCGTCGGGGAAGGCGTGCACCAGCACAGGCACGTTCAGATCGGCCCAACGCAGAGTGTTGGCGACGGCCCGCTCGTCGCCGAAGTTCGGCAGGGTCACGAGCACGCCGTCAATCTCGTCACGGTGTTCCTTGAAAAGCGCGGCGCACTTTTCTGCGTCGGTCAGGCTCTCGATGCTGCCGAACTTGGTATCCTCCGGCGTGAGGGCTACAGCGTCAATGCCCTCTTCTGCCAGTACCTTGAGAATGATCTGGCGACCGGTCTCACACAGATGGTCAGGGAAAAAGCCCCGGTTGCCAACGATAAGGCCCAACGTAGGTTTACTCATTTGTACCCTCCCTCAATCAATGTCAATGATGCCCAGCACCAGCTCTTCAGGCTGGTGCAACGAGGTTCTTCATTTACCGCCTGGTCTCCTCACCAGTTGAATGATTCCCCACTTCCCGTTGATTAGCCATGTGGGGTCTTCGGCGGCCAGCGCCTCCGCCCGTCCCGGCTCTAGCCCCACCATGATCTCTCCCTTCAATGTGCGTAGTACAAGGAACGGCGCGGGGAAATAATCCGCGACCTCCTCCATGTGCGTGGTGTGTGGCCAGTGGCGGTCGTCCAGCAGCCGCCGATAGTTTACGTCTCCTTTCAGGATGACCAGGTCTGAGCGCGTCAGTTCCGTCTGCAGCGACGGCGGCATGTGGCGGAACATGAGGTAACTCGTCCAGAAAGAATCGTCTTTCAGGATGAGCCGTTCCGCTTCCAGATGGTGGTGCAGCCGGGCGCCCAGTTCCCGCACTGCCGCGTTGCACGCTGCCCCCAGCAACGAGATCGTCGCCTGCGCGTCCTTGAGCATAGCGTCAGAGACGAAGAAAGGGCGGTCCTTGAGGTGAAAGACCACCTCTCGTACCTGGCCCTGAACGAGCAGAAAGTCAGCCAGCGCCAGGTCGAAGAGCAGGTCCATACCCACGTTGTCGTTGACGAAGTCCACCCGCTGCCGCCCGCCCGCCAGCAGTTCTTCCACTTCATCCGTGTGGTCAATGAGGATGTGGCGTCGCTCCTCATTTGCATGTTCGGACGCCATCAACCCCCCGGGGGCCTGCACCCTGACGGTGTAATTGCTCAGGTCGGCCCGGTTACCCCACAGGCATGAGTGCAGCAGTAGTTCGAAGGCTACCTCCGGCTCGACGTCGGCGCGCCCCCTCCAGGCCTCCGCCAGCCGCTCTACGGCCATCTCCTCCTGCTTTCGCTTCTGCTTTCCGAAAGGATCGTGCCTCTTCCAGGGGCCAGGCTGGAAATAGCGCACTGCTTCCAGCAGGCGGCGATAGAAGTAGGTTTCGGCGAAGTACCAGCCCACCTCCAGCCATGTCTTGCCCCGGTGCGTGGCCAGTTCCCGGTTCCAGGTAGCGACGTCGGGGGCCTGCTCGCTCAGCGGGCGCATGGGCTGCGAGGCGATCTCTTTTCTGAATGTCTCCAACCCCTGCACGATGCCCGGTGGATAGTCGTTGTCCTCGATCACCTGGCAGATGATCCGCGGCTTGCGCTCGACGATGGTGCGGCGAGCAAAAGTGCCGGGCTCAGAGGTCATCAACCGCGGTGGCAAATCAGCCTTTTGGCGAGTTGGTTCTGACACGTGCTGCTAACCCTCCTTCACCTGGTCTACTCGTACCTGCTCGTACAGCGCCTCCACCTCCGCCCTTGTGCCGGCGCTGACTCCCTCTCGCATGGCGGCTGCCGTGCCGGCAGCCACCCCCCAGCGGGCTACCTCCTCCAGGGGCAGCCCCCGCTCCAATGCCCAGGCAATACCGCCCAGCAGCGCATCCCCCGCGCCGACGGGGTTCCGAGTTTGTACCCGGGGTGGCTTGACCCACGCCGCTCGCTCCCTCGAGGCCAGCAGCAGACCATTGGCGCCCAACGACAACGCCACCAACTCCATTCCCTGGTGCAGGAAGAACTCAGCAGCGTTGAGCGCATCCGCATCCGAATTGATCTCTTGCCCCGTCACTCCCTCGGCCTCGACACCGTTGGGCTTGACCAGGTAAGGGCTGGCCGCGCACCCCAGCCGCAGCGGCTCCCCGCTGGAGTCGAGGAGCGCCTTCGCCCCATTTGTCCGCACCAGAGCGATGAGGCGGGCATAAAAATCGGACGGCACGCCGGGGGGCAGGCTGCCGGAGAGGATCCACATGTCCCCCGGGCAGACCCTCTCGCGGGCCTGGTCCAGGAACGCCGTCAATTCATGCGCTTGCACCGTGGGACCCGTTTCATTTACCTTGACGTAACACTTTGCGGTGACGTCGGTGATGACAGTATTCGTGCGTGTTTCGCCCACGACGTGCACGAAATCGGTGGCGATTCCTGCGTCGTTCAGACCACGTTCCAGCGTCTGGCCCGTCGCCCCGCCGGCGAAGCCCATGGCCACGCTCGCTGTCCCCAGCGCCTGCAGCGCCCGCGAGACATTGAACCCTTTGCCGCCCCAATCGAGCCGCAACGCCGTGGCCCTTACCATCTCGTTGAACACGATGTGCGGCACAGTCAGCGTCCGGTCCAGCGCAGGGTTGGGGGTCACGGTGAAGATCACGGCCACGCCCCCTCTCGTAGCCAGCGATACCGCTCCCTCACCAGACCTGCCAGCGGTTCGTCCGCCTCGATGCCGCTCACGCCGGCCAGCACGCCGTCGAGTCCTTCGGCAGCGATGCGCTGCTGCAGCGTTATCGCTAGCGGGTCGTTGGCATCGTTGAAGCAGTAGCCAGCGGCGACGCCCCAACTCAGCGCCTCAGGCGTCACCCCCGCCCTTTCGGCCAGCCGTGCCGCGCCCACCAGCCGCTCTTCGGGGCCGAGTTTGCGGAGCGGGTCGCGGGCCAGGCGGAAGATGGTGTCGCCCAGCGCGCGGTTAGCGAAGCGTCGGATGATGTCGGCGATGTACGCCTCCAGCCAGGCTGAGTCCACGCCATGGGCCGCGACGATGCCGCCCTTCGACTCAGCCAGTGCTCTCTTGAGCAGCGGGCGGATAGCCGCATCTTCCAGCGCCTGGTAGCCGAAAGCGTGGCCGCGCCGGTAGCCCAGGTAGCCCAGCATAGCGTGGCCGCAGTTGTGAATGTACAGTTTGCGCGCCGTGTAGACCGCAAAGTCGTCACACGGCTCCAGGCCCACGATCTCAGGGATGGGGCCGATGAAGCAGTACCGGTCCACGGGTAGTTCCTTGTACGGCTCGACGGCGATGAGGCTGGGGTCCTGGGCCTGCATCTGAGGCGTGGGTGGCGGGACCATGCGTCCAATCACGGTGTCCACGAAGCCCACGCGTGCTTGCAGGTAAGCGTGATAAGTGGTGGGCAGATTCTCGCCGACCATACGGCGGAAGGCAGCAGCGGCGTCCTTCAGGTTTTCACACACGATGATATTGAGCGGAGCCCGCACATCGTCCGTGGCCCGCCGGGCAATACCCGCAGCAACCAGTGGGGCGATGTGCGGCAGGGCCCGCACACCGACGGCGGTGGCGGCGACGTTCGCCTCGACCAGCGCCCTGGTTATCGCCTCGGTCTCATCTGCGTATAGTGCCCGCACAGGGGAGATGGCGACCTCCTCGACCCCGTCGTTGTCCACCAGGCGGATGGTATAGCCACGGCGCGCGTTGAGGGTGGCGACGAGCGGCTCGTCAATCTCCACGAAGACCACCTCATAGCCCGACTCGGAGAAGAGTTGGCCCATAAAGCCCCGTCCTATGTTCCCTGCGCCAAACATGACCGCCGGTTTTGTCATCATACCCTCTGTTCGACCGCCTCGACTTCTGGCGTGTAACTGCGAGTCTCATAAGCCGTTGACAGCGACGGCCAGCGCCTGTCAAAGATGTATAGCACAAAAAAACGTCGCTGTCAAGATTCCACTGGCTCTCTGGGAACTGCCGTGGCGGGCGCACTGGAGGCCCGAACTTGTTCGGGTTCCTCGCACCGCATCCCCAACGAGTTGGGGAGTCCGGAACTCAAACCACGGGAATTCCCAAAGACCCATTCCACTGAGTGCTTACTTGGCTTCTGTGTGCGCTGTGGTATAATCCCGCCCGTCACTGTAGAGTTATTCCAGAGCGCATCCTTCAATCGGGAGGCAAGTGCGTGAAACTACATGAGTACCAATCCAAGCGGCTCTTCGCCGTACATAATGTGCCCATTCCCCATGGCGACGTCGCCACCACGTCCCAGGAGGCACGCCGCATCGCCGAGGAATTGGGAGTACCTGTCGTCGTCAAATCCCAGGTGCTCGTCGGGGGACGCGGTAAGGCCGGCGGTGTCCGGCTGGCCCACACCCCCGACGAGGCCGAGAAGGTGGCCGGGGAGATCCTGGGGCTGGAGATCAAGGGATTGCCCGTGCGTAAAGTCCTGTTGGACGAGGCAGCCGATATCCAGCAGGAGATTTATCTGGGTGTCGTCGTGGACCGCACCACTCGTCGGCCAGTGATGATGGCTTCCTCCGAGGGTGGCGTGGAGATCGAGGAAGTCGCCCGCACGAACCCCGAGGCGATCAAAAAGGTCTCCATTGACCCCTTCCTGGGCCTGCGTGGTTATCAGACCCTGGCGCTGGCCAAGGGCATTGGGCTGGCGGGCGAGCACTTCCGTGCCTTCGACCGCGTTGCCCATGGTCTGTACGAGGCTTTCCTGGCCTGCGATGCTTCACTGGCCGAGATCAACCCGCTGGTCGTCACCGGTGGTGGTGAACTGCTGGCGGTGGACGGCAAGATGGTGCTCGACGACAACGGTCTCTTTCGCCACCCGGACCTGGCGCAGATGCGGGACGTGGACGAGGAGACCCGGGCTGAGCGAGAGGCACGCGAAGCCGGCCTGAGTTACGTCCAACTAGACGGTGAGATTGGCTGCATGGTCAACGGGGCCGGGCTGGCGATGGCGACGATGGACATCATCAAACACTTCGGTGGCGCTCCGGCCAACTTCCTCGACATCGGTGGCGGGGCCAAAGCCGAGCGGGTCGCGACAGCGTTGCGCCTCATCCTGGCCGACCCCAATGTCAAGGCAGTACTGTTTAATATCTTTGGCGGCATCACCCGCTGCGATGAGGTAGCCAGGGGTGTCATCACTGCCTTTGAAGAAGTCAAGCCCACCGTCCCATTGGTCGCTCGATTGGTGGGGACGAACGAGACCGAGGGGCGCGCGATCTTAGATGCCTCGGGCTATCACTTGATCACGGCAATGACTCTGGCCGAGGCGGCGCAGAAGGCAGTCGCCGCTGCCAGGGGCGAATTGGAGGCATAAGGGGACAATGGCGATTTTGGTTGACAAAAACACCCGGCTGCTCGTGCAGGGCATCACCGGGCACGAGGGTGAGTTCCACAGCCGACAGATGATCGAATACGGCACGCGGGTCGTCGCGGGCGTCACGCCCGGCAAGGGCGGGCAGTGGGCCTGTGATGGCACAGTGCCCGTCTTCGACACCGTCGCCGAGGCGGTGGCGGCGACCGAGGCTAACACTTCCGTCGTCTACGTGCCAGCCCGCTTCGCCGCCGACGCTATCCTGGAGGCGGCCGACGGAGGTATCCCCTTGATCGTCTGCATCACCGAAGGCATCCCCACGCTGGACATGATCCGCGTCCGCGCCTACCTCGATCAGAAGGGAGCGCGATTGGTGGGTCCCAATTGCCCTGGGCTTCTCTCCCCTGGTGAGACCAAGGTCGGCATCATGCCCGGTCACATCGCGACCCCTGGCCATGTGGGCGTTATCTCTCGCTCCGGCACGCTGACCTATGAGGTCGTCTACGCGCTCACTGTCCGTTCCATTGGCCAGACCACCTGCGTCGGCATAGGCGGTGATCCCATCATCGGCACGACCTTCATTGACGTGCTGAAGATGTTTGAGGACGATCCGCTGACCGAACAGGTGGTGCTCATCGGCGAGATCGGCGGCAGCGACGAGGAGCGGGCCGCCCGGTTCATCGCCGAGCGGATGACCAAACCGGTCACCACCCTCATCGCCGGACGGACCGCGCCGCCAGGCAAGCGCATGGGCCACGCTGGGGCCATCATTGAGGGTGGCACTGGCACCGCTGCGGAGAAAATCGCTGCCTTTGAGGCCGTCGGGGTGCGGGTGGCCGAGCACCCGGAACAAATCCCCGACCTCGTATGTTAGCCATTAGCAGTCAGCAGCTGGCAGTCAGCGGCTACGGGCTAACGGCTTCTGCCTATGTTCGCCTATCGGCCAATGGCTAGCGGCTATCGGCTAGCGGCTCTCGGCTATGTATTGCTGGCTCTGGCGCTGGCCCTCGTCGCGGCGGCCCCCTTCCTCACCCGGCCCGGTCTCCCGCGTGACACGGACGCCGAACTTCACGTCTATCGCGCCGCCGAGTTGGGCCACACCGTCCGCGCTGGCGTCTTCTATCCGCGCTGGGCCCCCGATCTCTACTACGGCTACGGCTATCCGATCTTCAACTACTATGCCCCGCTGACCTACTACCTGGCCAACCTGTTCGACCTGCTGCCGGGCGTGGACATCGTAGGTGGGGTTAAGGCAGTGTTCGTCCTGGGCTTCCTCCTTGCTTCGTTGGGCACCTACCTGCTGGGGTGCGCGCTCTTCGGTCCTGCGGCGGGTGTGCTGGCCGCTGCCTCCTATACTTTTGCCCCTTACATCGTCTTCATTGACCCCCACGCCCGTGGTGACCTGGCGGAGCACTTCGCCTTATGTCTGCTCCCACTTGCCTTCTATGCCTTCCATCGCCTGGTGAGTGGGGTGGGGGGGCGAGGGGCGCTGCTGGGCAGCGTATTGACACTGGCCGCGCTCGTGTTCAGTCATAACCTGCTCGGCCTGGTAGCCAGCGGCCTGCTGTTGGCCTATTGGGTGTGGGAAGTCGTGTGCCGGGCGGCTTCCCATAGCCGTAGTCGGGCAGGGTGGGGGGGGCTACCGTTTATCTTGGCGGCAGCCATCATCGCCTTCTTTTGGCTTCCAGCGTTGTTAGAGCGCGGTGTCATCAAGCTCGACGTCGTCGGCCCAGGCCACTTCGACTTTCGCGCACACTTCCTTTCGCTGGGTGAATTGCTGGCTCCCTCGCGTGTGCTCGACCTGGGCGCGGCAGCCCCGCGCTACCGGTCCAACCTGGGCCTGGCCCAGTGGCTGTTGGCCCTCCCAGCGCTGGGCGCGCTTCTGCGCTTGGCGACCCGCAGACTCCCTGACCGAGCCCCTCCCACACCACTCTCACATCCCCACACCCCCACACCTCCACACCCCCATACCTCTTTGCTCTACTTCCTCCTGGCCGGGCTTGGGCTGGTCTTCCTGATGCTGCCCGCCTCTACTCCCATTTGGGAGCACGTTCCGTGGATGGCGTATCTCCAATTCCCGTGGCGGCTGCTGGGACCGGCCAACCTGATGCTGGCGGTGTGTGCTGCGGGCGGTGCCGCCCTGCTGCCTGCCAGCCGCTGGCGGAGTCCGGTGCTGGCCGTTACCCTCGTCACCATCCTGCTGTTGGCCCTCCCAGTGCTCTACCCGCCCATGTGGGCCCCTGACTTCGGCCCCACCGCACCCCGGGACATTATTGACTGGGAACTGCACAGCCGGGCGCTCGGCACGACCTCGACAGGCGACTTCGTGCCAGTGGAGGCCGCCATGGTGCCGATGTATCCTGAGGGCACGCTCGTCGAGTCCTATTGGCGTCCCGGCCCGGTGGACAGAGTCAATCGCGCCACCCTGCCCGATGGTGCCGGAGTCGAAATCGTCGAACACGGACCGCTCCACGACCGCTTCGCCGTCTCTACGCCCACAGAGTTTGTCTTGCGCCTGTTCACTTTCTACTTCCCCGGCTGGCGAGCGACCGTGGATGGCCAGGAGGTCGAGATTGAGGTGGCCGGTCCCGAGGGCTTCATCACTCTGTGGGTGCCCGAGGGCGAGCACGAGGTGCTGGTGCGCTTCGGAGACACACCGCCACGCACGGCGGGCTGGGTCATCTCAGCGGCCGGCCTGGTCATCCTTATCGTAGCGCTGATACGGATGCCTGCTGCTCGTGTCCGCAATTCGCAATTCGCAATTCGCAATTCGCAATTCGCATGGTTAGGTGGGGCACTTCTTCTCTTCATAATTCTCAAGAGTGCGGTGATAGACCCGCACGACGATTGGCTGCGCTACACCTCGCCGCCAGGCCAGGCGTGGGCCGCCCAATGCGAGCAGCGGGCCGGTTTTGTGGGCGGCAGTGGACAGATTGAACTTCTGGGCTACGACCTGCCCCGGCCGCGCGTCCGTTCTGGCGAGACGTTCCCGGTTGTCCTCTACTGGCACGCCCTGGCCCCTCTGGACGTGAACTACCAGACTTTCGTGCACCTGGCTCGCCCGCTATATATCCTGTGGGGTCAGGAGGATCACCTTAACCCAGGTGGTCTGCCGACGAAGCGCTGGCCGCTCGACAAGTACGTGTGGGACGAGTACGAGATCCGCGTCCTGCCGGGGACGCCGCCGGGGGAGTACGTGCTCAACGTGGGGCTCTACTCGATGGCCGGAGGCTACCGCTTACAGCGGTACGACGAGAGGAGGCCGGGCATTGGGGATAGCATCGTGATCGCCTCACTGGAGGTAAAACGCCCCCGCCGTCAGCCCCGACCGGCCGAACTGGACATGACGTGTGAAGTGATGGTGGCCTTCCCGGAGGGCGGCGTAACACTCCTGGGATATGCCCGGCCTCACGATCAGGTGACGCTGCCAGGCGGATGTCCCATCACGCTCTTCTGGCGTGCCGATCGTGACCACCCCACTGCACGTACCCGTGACCTGGTGTTGCTGGACACCGAGGGGCAAGAAGTGTGGCGGCTTTCGGGAGCCCTGGTGGACGGCGCCTATCCCCTCGAGGTATGGCAGGCTGGTGAGGTCGTGCGCGACCCCCTCCTGCTTGTCTCGGCGCAAGTGCCCGATCTGAAGGCGGGCGTGTACCACTTTGGCGTGACGGTGAGTGCAGACGGGCCTCTGAACCCTGAGGGCTCGAGCGACGCCTTCGTGCCTCTGGGCACCGTGGAGTTCCTCGTGGAGGAGAGAGCAGAGGAGTGACATCCAACCCAGCGCAACTACCCAGCCCTCGTCATTCTGAGCGACCGAAGGGAGCGAAGAATCTCTGTTTCGGTAGCACCATGTGGCGCGGGCAGCGCCGTCTGTTCACGGCGGCGCTGGTTGGGCGGAGACGAACTGACCGCCACTGGTCGAGCAGCGCGTTATTTCAAGTGCTGCTCGATTGTGCGTGCCAGGATGTCTTCCTGTTCAGAGAGGTCGAGTCTCTTGCGTTTCCTGTGGCGATGTCCGTGTTTTTGCTGTTGAGTCTGAGCGCGTTGGATTGCGATCTCCATCGTCGTCTTGGTCGGCTCCTCTTCAGAATCGTCCTCTATCTCCATCTCGTTGACGCCCATCATCGTCAGGTCAATACGCCGTTTCCGCCGGTCGAGTTTGAGAATACGCACTTGGACCTCTTCACCCACCTGCACCAGTTCCGACGGGTGAGGGACATAGCCAGTGGACATCTCCCGGACGTGCAGCAGGCCAGCTCGCTCAGCGCCGATGTCAACGAAAGCGCCGTAGGATTCGATCCGCGTCACCGTACCGGTGTGAATCTGCTCCTCCTTCAACTCGTGCCAGTCCACTCTGGGAGGCTCGATCATCGTCAGGCCGATGCGACCTTTTTCCGAGTCCACTTTGGTGACCCACACGGTCACCTCGTCTCCCGCCTGAACTACGTCAGTCACACGATTGGCGCGCTCAGGGCAAAGTTGGGAAATGTGTACCAGCCCGTCGTATTTGAGACCGATATCTACCACCGCGCCATACAATTGGGTCTCCTTGACGACACCTTGCAGGCACATCTTGGGCTGCAGGTCAGTGATAGAGTGGGGCTGAATCTGTGCCAGTTCTTCCGTCACGTGATACTCCTCTCAGTAAGATAAGAATGGTAAGGGTGTTTGTTGGGGATTATAATCCAGTACCCAGAAGTGTCAAGTTCCTATTCTTCGCATAGTCATTACGTGCCTCCACAATAGCCTGATCCCCTCCATTCTTTTCCCCGGAACTAACAATAGGCTATGCGAAGGCAGAACGGTTGGAACGTATCCTTTAGGACGCAGATTAACGCTGATCCACGCTGATCTTTAATTTTATCTTTATCTGCGAAAATCTGCGTCCGATCTCGGGTTCGGCAGGGGGTCTGGGTAGTTTCGCTTTTCGCAGTTCAACGCCCCATTTTGTGTCGCTCCTTCAGCGCGCGGTCAACCTCCCGTTGAGCATCTCGCTTGGCAATCGCCTGCCGCTTGTCATACTTGCGCTTTCCCCGCGCCAATACGATCTCGACCTTGGCCCGGCCCTCCTTCAGATACAGCCGCAGGGGCACGATCGTATATCCACGCTCTTGCACACGAGAGATCAAGCGGTCGATCTCCCGGCGGTGGAGCAACAACTTGCGCGGACGGCGCGGCTCGTGACCATACCTCCCCGACGGATCGTAAGGCGCGATGTGCACGTTCAACAGCCACAACTCCCCATCTCGAGGTTGTACGTATCCATCGCTCAGATTCACCCTGCCAGCGCGGATGGACTTGATCTCCGTCCCCATCAGGACCAGACCGGCTTCGTGGCGATCTTCGAGGTGAAAATCGCGAGCGGCCTTACGGTTGGTGGCGATCACCCTGATACCTGACATCACTCACCTGTGAGAAGGTACTCAACGGCCCGTTCCAATTGAGGATCAGCGTTCGGTTCCACGTCCTCCTCAGGCCACGGGACCTCAATGTCAGGTGTGATCCCCTGGCCGTGAATGGCCCGGTCGTTGGGCGTGAACCATAGAGCGGCAGTCACCCGTAACTCGGAGCCATCGCTGAGAGTAAAGACTTGCTGCACTGACCCTTTGCCGAAGGTAGTCTCTCCGAGTATGACAGCCCGTTCCCAGTCCTGCAACGCGCCAGCCACGATCTCCGACGCGCTGGCGCTCCCCCGGTCCACCAGCACGACCAGCGGGACATCTTCTCCCACGTCCCCGGGGTGGGCCTCAAATGCGTACTCACGACCATCGCTCCAGCGCTCAATGACGATCACCCCATCGTCGAGGAACAGGTCCGCGACCTCCACAGCCTGTTCCAACCAGCCACCCGGATTCTGACGCAGGTCGAAGACGATCCCTTGCGGTTCCTGAGATAAGAGTTCCTTCAGGCCTCCCTCCACCCGCCCGGTGGCCGTCGCGCTGAATTCGTGCAGTCTGATGTAACCGACACCATCGTCACGCATCTCCACCTTGACGATGGGGATCTCGATACGCGCGCGGGTGACGGTGACCTCAAACGGCCCTGATACCTCCTCCCGCTCAATCAGTAGCGTGACCTCAGTGCCGGCCGGGCCGCGAATCAAGCCGATGGCCTCGTAGATCGTGCTCCCGACGATGGAGACGCCATCCACTTCCAAGACGTGGTCGCTCGCCAGCAACCCCGCCTTCTCGGCCGGCCCTCCCTCGAAAGTCTCCACGATCTCCAGGTTGCCCTCCTCATCCATACCCACGAACGCACCGATGCCCTCGAACTCGCCGGTGGCGTCCTCGGCCATGATGGCTGCCACGTTGGGCTCTATAAAGGCGGTGTACTCGTCGTCCAGCGTGCCCAGCATCCCCTTGATGGCAGCGTAAGCCACCTCCTGCACGTCCGGCAGTTCGCCGTAGAAGTTGCGCTGCACCAGGTCCCACACCTCCCAGAAGAGTTGGAAGGTTTCCTCATCCTCGTTCGCTGGTGAGGGAATCGGCACAGGCGTCGGCGTGGGTGCGTTCCCTCCCTCCGCCTCCCCTGGTGAGACAGACGACGGAGTGGCCGTCTGAGCAGCCGCTGGACCCATCGGCAGCACGTTGCTCCTGGCCAACAGGTAAGCCGAACCGAAGCCAGCGAGGAACACGGTCGCTGTAAGTGCCAGCAGGACTGTACCCACGAGCACAAACTTGATCACGTTGCGCAGAGTGCTATCCATTTACCAACTCCTCCGACTAATGCTGGGACTGCAGGTAGGCCACGGCACGGTCAAGCTGCCCGTCCTGCAGGCCACCGCCGCGCGGAACGTAGACATCAGGTGTCAGACCCTGGCCCTCGATCCGATGCTGGTCAGGCGTCAACCAGATCGCCGAGGTAACGTGCAACGACGAGCCATCGGAGAGATCATAGATCTGCTGCACCGACCCCTTGCCAAAAGTGGGTTCCCCGATCAGCGGGGCACGACCGTGGTCCTGCAGCGCGCCAGCGACGATCTCGGCTGCGCTCGCCGTCCCGCCATTGATCAACACAACCAGCGGGACGTCAATGGCGATGCCGCCCCCCTGTACCGGGAAGGGCCGCTCCTGGGCACCGCGGCGTAATTCGACCAGCACAACACCGTCACGGAGGAACTGGCTGGCGGTGGCCACTGCTGGATCAATCAGCCCACCAGCGTCATCTCGCAAGTCCAGTACCAGGCCGGAAATCCCCCTCTGTTGCAGCGCCTGAAGGGCGGTCAGAACCTCTTCGCTGGTCCTCTCCGTGAAGCCCTCGACGTGGAGGTAGCCAACGTCAGGTGCCCGGTCGAGCACGCGCCAGGTGACGGAGGGCACCTGGATCTCATCCCGAGTGATGGTGAGATCGAACTGTGGGGTGGGGGGGCGCGAAAGAGTGAGCGTTACGGGTGTACCCACCTCGCCGTGGAGGCGGGCACGCACATTGTCCACAATCGTCTCGTCGGTAATCGCCTCGGCATCCACCGCCAGCAGGATGTCCTCTTCGCGCACCCCAGCGCGCTCGGCGGGGGAATCAGGGTACGGGGAGAGCAACATCCGGCCCTCCGCATCCCGCCACAGCGTGACGCCTATGCCGCCGAAGTACCCCCGCATCCGGTCCCGCTCCAGTTCGCGCGGCTGGGGCTCGACAAAGACGGTATAGGGGTCACTGAGCAGCGCCAGGGTCTCGTGGATGGCTCCGTAGGTGCGCTCACGTGGCGCAGGGAGTTCACCATAAAAGTATTGCTCTACCTGGTCCCACGCCTCCCAGAACACACCCAGGCGTTCTGGCTGGTCGACTTGCTCCAACTCATCCCATAGCCGGTAGACACCGAACCCAGCCGTGTAGGCCAGGCAGAGGCAGACAAGAAGACCAGCGATCAACCGAGGAATACGCTGAGTTGAATTATACATAACAACGTGACATAACCACCACGGTCGTCCAGTTAAGACTCACCAGATGCCACGTATTCTAACACAAAGCAGGGGGCGGGCAAGTGTGGGGCTGAGAGAGAATTTCGGAGCAGATCAACATTCGGTGTCCAACGTGCAAGTAGTGCAATACATCCTTATTATGTCAACTAATTATGTCAACTAAAGGCTTAGAGAGCACTCAAGTTGACATAAGATATATAGTCAGAAGTTAATAGTTGGAAATAACAGTCGCCCCCCCCACCGCACATAACGCTCGCCGAACAGGTTGCTCAAAGTTCGCCAGGTAGGTATGCTCAAGGGGACGTGCCGTCCCCGTCTGTGGCGCTGAAGCATCACACTACTTGACCGGACCTTTACTTCACTTTCACTCCTCTTTTACCACAGAGGATTACAATAGAAATATGTACTGGTATACCCGTCGCGTTCTGTTCGCCAAACTTGCCCTTGCCGCGCTGGCACTCCTATTGGCAGCCGTCATATACTGCCTCGTCTCCCTTTAGCCGCCCCCGCCACCGGCCCAGCACGGAGAGGTGCACTCCATCCTGGTTCTTAAATCACCCCGTATGGTCAGCTGTGGTGCGACGCACTTCCAAAGATACTGTTGGCGAACTCGGTTTTCTAGGGATGAGACCCCACAAGAACGCCCTTTTAGTGAAGTAATTCCCCACTGAACAGTCAAAATGACCTGAAAAACCGCATTCTTGCCCCACCGGAAGGGG
>Ga0307430_1000184_pt1 | contig 62616 bp, 66 predicted proteins | sample SalMarWE160130MG_FD_202159 | JGI IMG/M metagenome (GOLD analysis project Ga0307430, IMG submission 202159) | Salt marsh sediment microbial communities from the Plum Island Ecosystem LTER, Massachusetts, United States - WE1603-130 | ecosystem: Environmental > Aquatic > Marine > Intertidal zone >... | reverse complement strand
CGTCTTATATATTTTCGCTTATCTGTAGAGGTTTGATTCATCAAACCCGCTAATTTTCTGGCTTCATAAATGAAGTCGCTACAAGGGATGCGCAATTATTTATGTCGTTTCATATAATTAGGATCAAAACTAACTAATCACTTTCATTTTGGGTATAACTACTAGATACGAGGTCTAAACAATGGCTGAAGAATTTAACTTGAAAAAAATTGATGATTATCGCTGGGAGATACCCAAATCAGAAGGGATGAGGGTACCCGGTCTTCTTTATGCTGACGAGAAAATGATAAGAGTTGTTGAGAAAGACCGCACTCCCTTACAAGTAAAAAACGTAGCCTATCTTCCTGGAATTATAAAGTATTCCCTGGCTATGCCTGATATGCACTGGGGATACGGTTTTTGTTTAACAAAAGATACTAAAGTGCTGTCTAATTTTGGTTTTTATAAGGCGATTGGAGATTTTGAAAAAGATTGGCAAGATCAAAGACTTAAATGCATAGATTTAAATTCTCAAAGACCGGTAGATACCCCCATTATAAGATTTATAAAATTAAAACCCAATCAAGTTTTCAGAATAGTCACTAAAAGAGGCTATAGCATTAAAGCAACTTTAGACCACCCCTTGTTTACACCTTTTGGGATGAAGCCTGTAAAAGATATAGCTCCTGGTGAAAAAGTAGCAATTTTTCCTTTTGAAGGAGTTCTATATAAGAAGCCTTCTTCTAAAATAATTACTTCGGAAGAAGATATTGAGAAAACTTTATTAAAGTTAGGAAGGAAACCAGGAACATTTAAATTTGAAATAATTCCTCAAAAATTGAAAGGGCGTAATTTATTACCCCTGGCTTATGACCACTTAAAATTACCTTACATTTTAAAAATAATGGGATTTGTGTTCGGAGATGGTTCTATGAATTTCATTAGGAAGAGAGGGGACGGAGTTCTACATTTTTCAGGAAAGCCTCAGGATCTAGAAGAAGTGAGGAAAGATTTAGAAAAAATCAATTATACCCCAAGTCCTTTACATTATCAAAAAAGAAAAGACTCTCGAGGTAGCAATAAATATTATAATTGTTGCTCATTTACGGTTAATGCTAGCAGTCTAGTAGTGCTTTTAGAAACCTTAGGGGTTCCCAGAGGAAGCAAAGTAAGTCAAGTTTACAGGGTTCCCAAATGGATATTCAAAGCACCTCTATGGCAGAAACGTTTATTTCTTGCTTCACTTTTTGGATGCGAATTAAGAATCCCTCACAGAAGATTAAATAGAAGAGGGTATTTTAATGCTCCTGCTTTCCCTATGGCTAAGAGGGAAAAACTGATAGAAAATGGGAAGGATTTTTTGGAAGACATAGCAAAACTCTTAAAGGACTTTGGTGTAAAAAGCCTTTATATTGATAAAAGGAAAAAACATATTAATACGAAAGGGGAAATTTCTTGGGCATTAGAGTTAATAATTTCTCCAAAGCCAAAAAATCTTCTCAATCTCTGGGGTAAAATTGGTTTTGAATATAATTTTAAACGAGCGTACATTGCTAATGTAGCCGTTCAATATCTTAAATTAAAACAAAAAACTTTGAAAGAGAAAGAGGTAGCAATAAAAGAAAAAGTACCACAATTATTAAAAACTGGATTAAGTTATCAAGAAATTGCCAATCAATTAGTGAGCAATCCTCTAACTAAAAGATTTATTATAGATATTTGTTGGAAACTTAATAAAGGAAAAAAGATAATTCCTCGAATTCCTGCAAATTTCCCTTCATTCGATGACTATCTCGAAGATATAACTTCAGGACTTGAAAAAAGTGGAATGGTTTGGGATGAAGTTAAAAAAATAGAAAAAATTGATTATAAAGATTTTGTATATGACTTTACAGTTACACATCCTGAACATAATTTTATCGCTGAGAATTTTGTTGTTTCAAATTGTATAGGGGGAGTGGCTGCAACTGACCCTGATGAGGGGGGAGTCATCTCTCCTGGAGGAATTGGCTATGACGTGAACTGCGGAATCAGACTGGTGAAGACCAACCTCACTCTGTCTGATGTACGAGGTAAGATACCAAATCTATTGGCAGCTCTATTCAATAATATTCCCTGTGGAGTAGGGTGCACTTCCTCACTTAAGCTAACCTTCCATGAACTAAAAAAAGTGTTAAGAGATGGAGCAAGTTGGGCTATAAAAAGAGGCTACGGTCTACCGGAAGACCTAGAGAGAACAGAAGAATATGGAAAAATGGAAGGGGCAAATCCAGAAAAAGTGAGTCAACAAGCCCTAAAAAGAGGGAAGAACCAACTAGGAACTCTGGGTTCAGGCAATCACTTTCTGGAAATTGACCTGGTAGAAGAAATATTTCTTCCCCAAATAGCTGAGGCTTTCGGATTAAAGAAGAATCGAGTAGCGCTGGTTATTCATTCCGGATCCAGGGGATTGGGTTATCAGGTATGCGATGATTATCTAGCAAGAATGCGCCATGCAGTTGATAAGTACCACATTTCCCTTCCTGACCGTCAGCTCTCCTGTGCTCCCTTGAATTCTCCTGAAGGGAAAGACTACTTTGCCGCTATGGCTTGTGCTGCAAACTATGCCTGGGTTAATCGGCAGATAATAATGCACTGGACAAGAGAGACTCTCCAAAAAGTACTCAGTCTTTCCCCTAGGGACCTGGGAATGGGGTTAGTCTATGATGTCTGCCACAATATTGGCAAATTCGAAGAACATCTGGTAGGGGGAAAAAGAAAAGAAATCTTCGTCCATCGAAAAGGAGCTACCCGAGCCTTTCCTGCTCATCATCCTTTACTGCCTTCTATTTATCAATCAGTGGGGCAGCCAGTACTGGTCCCGGGAGATATGGGAACTAACTCTTATATAATGGTAGGCACAGAACTAGCTATGAAAGAAAGCTGGGGAAGCACTTGTCATGGGGCCGGAAGGGTATTGTCTCGTTCTAAAGCCAACAAAGTAGCTAGAGGAAGAGAGCTAGAAAAGGAACTAGAAGAGAAGGGAATTTTCATCCTTACTAAGGGGAGAAGAACCATAGCCGAGGAAATGCCTGAGGCTTACAAGGACATAAACGAGGTAGTAGGAATAGTAGAAAAAGCCGGACTCTCTAAGAAAGTAGCTAAATTACGCCCCTTAGGAGTAATCAAAGGATAAAAAATCAAGAACCGAATAGTATCCTGGCTACTTCTATCTCTAACTCATCCTCTAAGGAAGAGAAAAGACTAGAAAAGGTGTAGTCTATCTGGACACCCTCTTTTCTGATAATGAAACCTCTTTCTTTCTCGTTAAGCTCGGGAAGAAACCTTGTTTCTTTTTTATCCAGCCCTTCAACAAGAATTCTCTCCATTAAATCTTTATCTCGGGGAGAGACTAAAATTTCTTCCTTTCCGGAATCTATATTGGAGAGAAGAAGCCTTTCCGACCACTTAAGGTATTTCTCTTCACTTAAGTTATCCAATCTTTCTTTTGCCTGTTTAAATACTTTATGTATTAGTTCTCTTTTTAAAGCAAGGATCTTTTTTCTCCCCTCACTTCTTGTCCTCATTAATCTTCTCTGTCTCTCGCCCTCCCCTTCTTCTGTCGCCTCTTTTATGAGCTCATCCTTAACCCTATCTGCTTCTTGCTTGGCTTTCTTGATAATCTCCTCTCTTTCCCTATCGGCCTCTTGCTTAATCTTTTCCACTTCCTGGGAAACCTTCTCCTTAATCTTCTTTACAATATCTTCTAAAGCCATCTATGTCCTCGTATCTAACTCGTATATCGTAAAGCTAAAAACTAAAAGCGAAAAGCCATAATTTAAAACTTAAAACTTATTTTTCTTTCTTTGAATTTAGTTTTGAATTTTAGGTTTCAGTCTTACATTTTTTAGTTTTGCGCTATGATTTTGCATTTTTCGCTCTACGTTTTACGCTCTCTTCTTTTCGATATACGACTAAAGTTTTATTCCATTTACAAGAAAAATAGTAACAAGCAGCCCCAATACAGCATAAAACTCTACAAAAACAGCTAGAACTACTGCTTTCATTGACTCTGCCGGCTTTTTCACAGTAAGTCCCACACCGGCGGCACAAACCTTTCCCTGGTGAATAGCTGAGATCAGACCAAGGATAGCTATGGGAAGGGCAGCTAAAAAAAGAGTCCATCCCTGAGCTGAAGTCAAATCAACCGGTGTTCCTCCCACCAGACTGATTTTCATCATCAAGAAAAAAGCGGCCACAAAACCATAAATTCCCTGTGTACCCGGAAGAGCGGTAAGAATGAGAAACCTACCAAAGTTTTCCGGCTTTTCGGTCATTGCCCCGGCGCTGGCCTGACCAACATAGCCAATACCAATACTAGAACCCACCCCTGGTAAGGCCACTGCTAGAGCTATCCCTAATAATGCCAATGCCAAACCCATTTAATCCCTCCCCTTATTCCGTATCTCGTTGTTCGTATCTCGTATCTCGAAAAAAAAGAACAGAGTTTTAGTGAGAAGATCTTGACGGAAACTCTGGAAAAGCGAATCCTTTAAGACAAAAGAGTAATTCCTAGAAATAGCTCTTGAAGCGATTTTTCATTCCGGGTAATTCTATTAAAACACTTAAAAGATGCAGACTGTTCAAACTCTCTCTTCTCCCATCTACTTCCTTGTTTGCGAGATACTAGATACGAATTTTGATTACTGATTTTTCTTTAATTCCCTTATTTCATCTCTTAATTGAGCTGCCTTTTCAAACTCCAAATCCTCCGCCGCCCCTTTCATCTCTCTCCTGAGGACCTCTACCAGATGAGGAATCTCTGAAGGCGGTATATATTCTGCTTCTTTATCTTTCACCATTACTTCTTCATATTTGTCGGTACTATAGGTCTCGATATCGGCTAAGATGGCCTTACGAATAGTAGTAGGGGTAATGTTGTGTAGACGGTTATAATCAATTTGAATCTTTCTTCTTCTTTCTGTCTCCTTTAAAGCCCTCTCTATAGAGGAAGTTCTCTCATCGGCATAAAGAATTACCTCTCCTTCAACATTGCGAGCTGTTCTCCCTGCTGTTTGAATTATAGATGTCTCCGACCTTAGAAAACCTTCCTTATCAGCATCTAAAATAGCTACTAGAGATACCTCAGGTAAATCCAATCCTTCTCGCAGGAGATTAATCCCCACCAGAACATCAAATTCTCCTAACCGTAAATCCCTGATAATTTTCGACCTATCCATTGTCTTTACTTCGGAATGAATATAGCGGACCTTTATTCCCAGGTCTCCCAGGTATTCGGTAAGGTCCTCAGCCATCCTTTTAGTTAGAGTAGTTACTAAAACCCTCTGCTTCTTTTCAGTTCTCTTCTTAATCTCTTCCAATAAATCATCCACAGGATGGACAGCAGGTTTCACAGTAATCTTAGGGTCCACCAGCCCCGTAGGACGAATAAGCTGCTCCGCTATTTGAGAACTTATCCGCAATTCATAAGGAGAAGGAGTAGCTGAAACATAGATAACCTGATTAGCTAAAGATTCAAACTCGCTATATTTCAGTGGACGATTATCATAAGCAGAGGGAAGGCGAAATCCATATCTTACAAGATTATCCTTACGTGACCGGTCCCCTCCATACATAGCATGAAGCTGAGGAATACTCTGATGAGACTCATCAATAAATAATAAATAATCATCAGGAAAATAATCAATAAGACAGAAAGGACGTTCTCCGGGTGCTCTACCTGAGAAATAACGAGAATAATTCTCTATCCCTGAACAATAACCTACCTCACTTATCATCTCAAGGTCATAATTAGTTCTCGACTCTAATCTCTGAGCTTCTAATAACTTTCCTTGAGACTTGAATTCAGCCAGTCTCTGCTCCAGTTCCTTTCTTATAGACTCTAAGATATAATCCAGTCTTTCCGGAGGAGCCAGATAGTGGGTAGCAGGATAAATATAGACCCTCTCCAGGCCATCTTCCACATTTCTAGTTAGAGGGTCAAAGAAGGAAATCCTTTTTATTTCATCTCCCCATAATTCGATCCTTATCGCCTTTTTCTCGTAGGCAGGAAAAATATCAATAATATCTCCCCTAACTCTAAATTTTCCGCGAGAAAAATCGATATCATTACGCTCATATCTAATCTCCACCAATTTCTTCAAAATCTTCTCTCGTTCTAATTGTTCTCCTATCTCTATTTTCAACAGCATTTCTCGATAATCTCTGGGAGAACCCAAACCATAGATACAGGAGACACTGGCTACAATCACAGTATCTCGGGCTTCTAATAAAGAACGAGTAGCAGAATGACGCATTCTATCGATTTTATCATTGATAGAAGCATCTTTTTCAATATAGGTATCGGTCTGGGGAACATAAGCCTCAGGTTGGTAATAATCGTAATAGGAAACAAAGTATTCTATATGGTTATTTGGAAATAGAGAAGAAAACTCACTGAAGAGTTGAGCCGCTAGCGTCTTATTATGAGAAATAACCAGCGTAGGCTTCTGTGTTTCTTGAATAACACTAGCCATCGTAAAGGTTTTCCCAGAACCAGTAACACCGACTAAAGTCTGTTTTTTCAACCCCCTCTTTATTCCTTTTACCAACTTTTCTATGGCCTGGGGCTGATCACCCCGTGGCTTGAGTTCGGTAACTAGCTGGAAAATACCTTTTTGCATAGGAAATAAACAGGCCTCCCTTTTCTTCAGAAGCACCCAAAGACAATTTCTCTCTCTGTCACTATAACTGGTGAATCGTATTTCGTGAATCGTGAATTGTTAATCAAACTCTAAAACCGTTTAGTTCCTTGTTTGCGATTCACTATTCACTAACAACCATTCACTATTTGGCCTGCTCCCCCAGAGTAAAAACAAGCAAAACACCTTTGATCTTATTTCTTTTCAAAATAAAACTCGAAAGTAACTATCCCCCACTGCTTCTCCTCTTCTTCGATTCGCTCAAATCTCCATTTCATTAGAGCCCGAGAAGCACACTCGTCTAATTCTGCCGTCCCTGAACTATTCTCTATCCTTACCTCACTAACCTCCCCGCCTGGAAGCACCCAACACTTCACTTCCACCTTACCCACGACGCCCTGTTTCTGTGCCCAATCGGGATACTCAGGTTCGATCTCTCTCAAAATTTCTCTTCCCCCTTCCCCTAGAGGGCCTTTAATTCTTTCTTGACCGCTACCCCCTAGACCTTCACCCTCTTCCTTCTTATAATCTAGCCCTCCTCCCTTCGCATAAGAGGTAGCTTTGGAAGGAAGATCGACTCCTTGCGGGAAACCTTCTCTATCCCTGGTACTTCTTTCTCCTGAGAAAAGTCGTCCTTCTCCCTGTTCAACACCTCTTGCCTCTGCTAGAGGATGCGAACCACCCACACCACCCCCCAGAGTTGGTTCTAAGCTTTGTTCAATAAGAGGAACTTCTATCTCACTTTTCGTAGATACCCGAGGAGGTATAGCAGGAAGCTTTTGAGCCGGTTGGGCAGATATTTTCACCGGAGAGACTTCAGGAAGAGTCGGTTCTATACTCTTTTCTACTACAGGAGTCACCTCACTGGCTTCAGGAGCCACCTCTTTAGGTTGCTCTGCTTCTTTCTTGGCAGGGGGAGTCAACTTGACGGAAGCAGGTTTTTCTTCTTTCTTTGCTGCAGCAATCACTTTTTTAACTACTGGCTCAGGAGCTGGCTTCTTGGCAGGAGCTTTCTTAACCACCGGTTTAGGAGCCGGGGTAGGTTGAGGCTTGACCAGAGAAACTTCCATATATTCTAAGGGAGGCTTGATAGAAAATCCCAGAGCAGGAAAGAAAAGAATAAATAGAAAATGAGCAGCAAGGGAAGTCAAGAGAATAAGTTTAAATCGTCTCTTTTCATTCACTTCATTTCACCACCTTCATATAAGAAGTAAGAATTCCCACTCTATCCGCTCCTGCTTGTTTAGCCAAATCCATTATCTCTACTACTTTGCCGTGTCGAACTAGCTTATCTGCATTGATCATAACCAAACCCTTTTTCCCTCCCAATTTCTTTTTCAAAAGAGAAACCAGATTTGAAGTTGTCACCCGGGTTTTATCAAGGTAAAGAACATTGTCTTTAGTAATAGTGATAATAATATTCTGCTCTATTTTTTCCTGTTTAGTAGTGGTAGTAGGCAAATCTACTTTTATACCTTGAAAAATCGTCCGAAAACTGGTAGTAAGCATAAAGAATATAATCAGTAAGAAGACTACATCAATAAGGGGCATTAGATCAAAAGCTGCTTCCTTTCGTTCAACAGCACGACGAAAACGCATTTTTTACCTCCCTATTAGTAGTTCTAGAAATTCACCAGATGAGCTTTCTAGTTTCCTAACAAGCCTATCTGTCCTATGAGTAAAATAATTATAAAACACCAGGGCTGGTATAGCTATACCAAGACCGAAGGCCGTAGTATAAAGTGCCTCAGATATTCCTGCTGCCAGGGCTCCTGGCTCACCTACTCCCTGCAGAGCAACCACATTAAAAGCCCTTATCATTCCTCTGACTGTACCCAACAATCCCAAAAGAGGACTAATAGTAACAACAGTCCCAAGAATTCTCAAATATCTTCCCATATAGGGTATCTCTAAAGAGCCAGCATCTATCACCGCCTCCTTAATTTCTTCTCTTCCTTTATTTATCTTTCTGATTCCTGCTTGAAGAATGCGAGCAGGAGGAGAAGAGCTCATCTCACATAAAGCGAAGACTTTATCTATCTTCCTTTCCTCGTTGCTCTTCAAAATTCTCTGCGCTTTTTCAATGAATTTGTTCGCTTTTCTCTCCATAGCACCCATGCCTATGAATTTCTCAATGACAATAGCCAGCACTAGAACAGAACACACCGCCAGCGGAATCATTAGAGGGCCGCCCTTAATTAAGAACTCAATCATCTTTTTGTTTTTCCCGCAGAGGATAGCCCTACTCCTTCTCCGGAATCAGACCTCCTTTACTTAGATTTTGTACACTGAGATATCAGCTTATTTGTTCTGCTCTGAAACATTTTTAATATTATTATAATAGATTTTTTTGTCAAGAAATTATTTCGTATATCGTATATGGTATATCCTATATACGGTTCTTGCCTATGTCTCGGCGATAATACATTCCTTCAAAATGAACCTTGTCTATAGCTCGATAGGCTTGTTGTGCTGCTTTATTAAGATTATCCCCCATAGCTGTAATCCCTACTATCCTGCCTCCATCAGTTATCAAAGAACTATCTTCTTTTTTCACTCCAGCACAAAAAGGAAATACATTATTCAGAGAGAATAATTTCTCTAGACCCATAATAGACTTACCCTTTTCATAGGAACCCGGATAACCGCCCGAGGCAAGAACTACACAGACTGCTGCCTGGGAGTGCCATCTAAGATTTATCCTGTTCAGAGTTCCTTCCCTTGCCGCTAAAAGAATATCCAGTAAATCATTCTTCAGGCGGGGGAGAATTACCTGAGTCTCTGGGTCTCCCAGACGAACGTTATACTCTAAAACTTTAGGGTTTCCGTTCTCAATCATCAACCCAGCATACAAAACTCCTTTAAACTCTCTTTTCTCCTTTTTCATTCCTTTTAGAGTAGGAATTATTATCTGCTTCATTATCTTTTTATACAATGAGAAAGGAACAAAAGCAGGAGAATAAGCTCCCATTCCCCCTGTATTAGGACCTTTATCTCCCTCATAAATGGGTTTATAATCCTGACTGGAAACCAATGGCTTAATACTCTTTCCATCAGTAATAACAATAAAAGAAAGCTCTCTTCCCTTAAGTTTTTCTTCTATTACTACTCTTTTGCCGGCCTCTCCAAAAACTCCCTTCTCCATAGCTAACTCTATAGCTTCTATAGCTTCTTCCTTCGTGTTTGGTAAAAAAACTCCCTTACCAGCAGCCAGACCATCTACCTTGATTACCCTTGGACCTTCTTTCTTTATGTAGGAGATAGCCTTAGTTAAATCAGAGAAAATCTCAAAATCGGCCGTAGGGATGCCGTATTTCTTCATGAATTTCTTGGCGAATACTTTACTCCCTTCCAGTAAAGCAGCCTTTTTTGAAGGGCCAAAAACAGCTACTTTCTTTTTCTCAAGGTAGTCTGCTATTCCATTAACTAAAGGAACCTCCGGACCTACTATAATAAAATCTATCTTTTCTTTATTAATTAGACGGGCAAGATAAGAGAAGTCATTCTCATACTCAATTTTCTCGCACTCAGCAACCTCTGCCATACCTGCATTCCCAGGAACAGCATAGATTTTCTCCACTCGGGAGCTCTGCCGCAATTTCCAACACAAAACATGCTCTCTTCCTCCCCCTCCTATTACTAAAACTCTCATTTTCTCCTCCAGTTTCGTTGCTAGTTGCTTGTTGCTAGTATCTCGTCAATTAAGCCTTTCAGTCTTCTGCTTTTCCTTTCGAGCGACGAGCAACTAGCGACGAGCAACTAGTTTATTGATATTCCAATAGTTCAAGTTCAGGATGATATTTAATCCAATGGCTAGGAAAAGCTTTTATGTGCAGAGCAATCCAATACTCCTTTTCTGGTTTATTCTTCAAGAACAATCTAACTTCCCAACAATGAAGGTCCCGCCAGAGGGAATATACTTCCTCTTCTATATTCTTTTTCTCCCAATCATAACGAAAGTAGGTAGACATTCTCCATTTTTCCCCCATACTAAAACCTCCTTGAGCAGTAATATCTGTCAAGCCCTCTTGAGGATATCGCTCCATTCCTACTTTTAGATTCCACTGATTGCCTTTCAAGCCTAGACTGCCCTTTATTTCCTCGTATTCTTTTCTATAAGGATTATAGACAAAATGGATATCGACATATTCCGTATAAGGTAAGGGAGAAGCCAGATAAAATTTTACCTCCACAGGAGAAAGTCTTTCTTTTTCTTTAGTTAAATCATAATTGACTTTCACTTCTCCTGAAAGAAGTCCAAGTTTCCCGGAATAAAGATAGTTTCTTAAATTAAATTTTATCAGATTTTCTGGATGGATTGTACTGGTTTCTTTACTATAATCTCCCAGGCTAAAGGGTAGTTCAGAACCATCTTTAACTTCGGAAGAATGATAATAATCTAAAGAGAATCTTCCTATGTGCGTGTAATTTTCAGATTTAACTGTAAGTTCAGAAAACAGATTTAATTCCTGGTAAGGGATACTCCGGTAACCACTCAGTTTCTCTCCTTCTCTTTCATACCAATAACCAAATAGATGATATCCTATCCTGGGTCTAAGTTTAAAATACCCAAGATTGGTCCAGGGCGAAGAAATGTCAAGGAATCCATCAGCCCGTAGAATACTTTCATCTTCCTTCTTGAAATTAGTAATCTCTACAGCCTCTTCACTATAGAGATAGGATTCATTTATTCTCTGGGAATCGAAATTAAGCTTGAGCTGGGGTAAACGCTCTATAGAACCTTTTTCGAAAACGGGATTAACTACTGGTTGCGCTAGAATACTTGCATTATAGCCTGATCCCCGATGGGCCAAGTATAAATAAGCAGTTTGGTACTCTTGGCCAAAATAATCTTTGAGAAAATCCTCATCACTCAACCGATTCAATCGGAGTTTAAGAGAAGTAGATTTGGAAAGACTCTGTTGATGTTCCAATCTAACCAACCACCTTTCGTCTTGCGTATCTTTCTCTTTGACAAAGTAAGTGCTCAGCTTACCTTTGCCTCCTTCAAGACGATAGGAAACGTCTATCCCCTCTGCCCACCCCTTTTCTTCTCTGTAATCCAAATGTAGCTTAGCCTGAAAAGAGGGAGAAGCATAAAAGTAATATCCCGTCTGAGCCGACCAACCAGCAAAATCACTGTAGCTAAAACTGGGAAGTATAAATCGATTCTCCTCCCGTAAGTATTGCACAAGAAAGGGTAACCAAAAAACAGGTATATCTCCTAGACAAAAGGTAACATTATTCATCACAATCTCATCCTCCAGGCGGATACTAATTCTATCTGCTCTTATCTTATAATGAGGCAAGGAAAGCTCACAACTGGTAAAGTAGGCTTTTTTCAGTTCTATTATTTCTGAGGAAAAATAAGCCTCTTCTGCCCTATAAAAAAAGAGACCTTCCCTTCCCCTTGGATGTTCAATTGTCCCTTCTCCTTTCTCTAGATTATACCTGAGATTCTCTCCTTCTATTCTTCGCGCTTTCAGTCTAAAAGTCACTTTATCCCAGGCTAAAAGTTCGGAAGTATGTAAATTTATCCTTACATTTTCTGTTTCAATCTGAACATCTTTATATTCTAAACTGACCTTTCCTTTTCCTATAACGATGGACAGGTCTTCACTCCAGCTAATGTAATCTGCTTGAAGGTTAATTTGGAAGGTTCTTTCTGAAGAAAAGGAAGGAAAAACCATAAAGAGGAAGCTTATCGCCATTGCAAAGAATAGCAGAAGAATAATCTTTCCTATTTTAAAGTCTAAATTTCTCTCCCAAAAAAATCTCCCTTGCTTTCTTGTCTTGGGTAAGCTCATCTCTTTTCCCGGTAATAAGAATTCTCCCCTGATATACAATATAGGAAAAATCAGTAATCTGGAGAGTCTCTCGAACACTATGGTCAGTAAGAAGTACCCCTATGTTCTTATTCCTAAGCTCAGAAATAATCGTCTGCAAATCAGAAACAGTAATGGGATCTATCCCAGCAAAAGGCTCATCAAGAAGAATGAAGTGAGGAGAAGTAACTAAAGCCCTGGCTATTTCCACCCTGCGACGCTCTCCCCCAGAAAGCAAATAAGCTTTTTGCTTGGCTAAATGGCTAATTCCCAATTCTGATAATAGATAGTTTGCTCTCTCCTCCTGTTCTCCTAAAGAAAAATTCAAAGTTTGAAGGATGGCTATCAAGTTCTCCTTAACGGTGAGGTTTTGAAAAACAGAAGGCCCTTGAGGAAGATAAGCAATCCCCTTTCTCGCTCTTTGATAAGTAGGAAGATGGGTAATATCTTCTTCTCCTAACAATATTTTTCCCTGATCAGGCTTGATTAAACCTACTATAAGATGGAAAGTGGTGGTTTTTCCTGCCCCATTTGGACCCAAAAGACCCACCACTTCCCCCTGACTCACCTTAAGAGATATCCTATCTACTACCGGGACCTTTCGATATCTTTTTACTAAATTGTCCACTTGTAGAACCACGAATTTACTCCTCTTCCAGTTCTTTCAATACATAAATTGCTTTGACAGGAGTTCCTTCTGCTTCAATTTTTTCTGTTTTAATCCAAATAGTCATCTTATATGCCTGAAGATCATTCCCCAATTCATCCTGGTAATGGACTTGTCCCTCCATAATTAACCTATCATCTTCAGCAACGTAAATAGCACTTTCACCATTAGCCTGCCTATTTTTCTCTTTCTGGATTACTTTAACGTTCCCCCTGGCTATAATTTCTTTCAGAGTATTCTCTTCGGTTAGATAAACATCCATCTCATCTGCCTCTAATACTATATCTTCCCAGGTAGCCTTTACTTCACCTTTATAAGTAAATACTCGATTCCCATAATCTATCCTTTGTTCAGAAGAACTGACTACCAGCGTCTTTTGATTTGCCACGGCTGCTCCTGCAAAAATGATACTTAAAATAAGTACTAACCCAATTTCTGCAAAAAGACTTATACTTTTCCTCTTCATCATTTCCTCCTGGTATAATCTTCACTATAGGTGAAGATTGTTATTTGACTTTCTGTAGTTTCAAGATTAAAGTTTCGTTAGTTCTTTAAAAAACGCTTTTTGAGAAAACAGGAAGAGGGCTTGCCTCCTTTTTGTGTTCATTCGTAGTTCATTATTCATTGACCTGCTATCCATCTTCAATAAATTTGGTCACAGCCCTACTTTTTATTTCAATCTGAGATAAATCAGGATTGGCAGTAAGGCCTAGCCCTTCCACAATAATATTCTTTCTTTTTATGACGACTTTTTCCCCGGTCTCTAATTTCCTTTCTGAAGTTATCCATTTCATCTCAGAAGTAAAAAGCTGGGTTCCATCAAGATAAGAGACAAGTACAATACCTTCCTTAAGAATTAAATTAGAATTACGGTCTATTATTACTTCTCTTGTTTCTCCTTTAGAGACAAATTCTCCTTTATCCAAAAGATAAAATTTCACTTCTTTTAAAACCATTCTATCAGAAAACTGCACCCCCGAATCAGCCTCAACCTTCCAACTTTTTTCTCCATCCTCGTTCCACCCTACTAAACTTACTCCTTTGACACTTAAAAGAGGAACCTCTTCTTTCTCTTCATTCTTCCCGGCAGAAGAAACTTCCTTTTTCTTCTGCCAATATATAAGAAATAGAATAGCAACACTAACTGCCACTAGAATTAAAATTATCAATCTTCTTTTTCCCGAAATCACCAACATCTTTCCCCTTCTTCCTTCATTTTAATTCTTTGCAGAGTCTTCCATCTTTTTCTAACTATGGGAGGAAAACATTTTTTACGGTGAAAATACTCTCTTAGAAATCTAATTGTCTTCTCATCGGAGGGGTAACCTGAGCCTATATCTCCATACTGCTTTGCAAGTTCAGATATTATTCTATCTCTTTCCACTTTGGCCAAGATGGAAGCTGCTCCTACTACAGGATAGTTCTTGTCGGCAAAGTTTTCTACCACCAATCCTACTTTCATTTCAGCAGACAGAAGCCCTCTTATCTTTTTCTCGTAGGAAAGACAATTACGGGTAGGAGCATCTAAAAAAACCTGATTGGGATAAAATTGAGTAATTAATTTGGCCACAACTCTCAACTCTAAATCATTCATCCCCTCTTTATCTATATTCTCGGGAGAAATGACAATTAACTCATACGCCTCAGCCAAAGAATGGATATCTTCCTTCAATTTCTTTCGCCGAAAAGAGGTGAGCATCTTTGAATCCTTCACTCCTCTTTGTGAAAGTTCTGGTATATTAGACGAATTCATTATCAACCCACATATAACCAGTGGGCCTATTACCGGTCCTCTACCTGCTTCATCAATACCTAAAATCCGTTGCTCGTATCTCGTATCTCGTTGCTCGTATCTAGTTCGTATATCGTATGTAGTATATCGCATTCGTTGCTCGTATCTCGGTTGCAGTTTAGTTTTTAAATTTTCTTCTTTTCTGTCATTGCGAGCCTGCTGACGGCACGCGTGGCAATCTCCAGATTACTGCCAGCGACCTAATAGAAATTGCTTCACTCCCTGTCCGCGTGCGAACACGCACAGGCAGGCGTTCGCAATGACGTGGTCCCCAGAATATTTACACTTTTTCGCTTCGCGTTTTACGCTTTCTTAAACGCTATATGCTCCCCCTGTTTAATCCAAAATAATCATAGAAACCCTATACCTGAACATTAGAGTATCACCGAAGAAATTCATTCTATATCAAAGAAATACCACTGTCAACTTGAGTTTTCTGAATAATCTTGATATAATAAAAACGTCTTAGGACAATCTCGTATATCGTATTGCGCACGACAGAGCTGGTGAATCGTATTTCGTGAATCGTGAATTGTCAACCAAACCCTACAATCATTTATTTCTCTGTTTGCGATTCACTATTCACGATTTTGCTCCTATAAGACTTCTTCAGAAAATATGTTACTTTGAGTACCTTCGGTTCGACGAGTATATAATTGGAGCCCAAAAAATGTATCAGATTAAGACTAAGATTTTATTCAATGAGAAAATCATCTCCGGGCACTATAAGATGCGCTTGCATGCCCCAGGAATTGCCCAAGAAGCAAAACCAGGACAGTTTGTGCATATAAAAATAAAGGACGGATATGACCCCTTACTAAGACGCCCTTTTAGCATCCATAGATGCGAAGGTGAAAAAATCGAGATACTCTATAAGGTAGTAGGCAGAGGGACAGAGTTTTTATCCAGGAAGAAAATAGGAAATGAGATAGATACCCTGGGGCCCCTGGGGCAAGGATTCAAAATAAGCCCTGATTTAAAAAAAATTGTTTTAGTAGCTGGAGGAATGGGAATAGCTCCGCTTTATTTTTTAGCAGAGAAATTAAACAGAGAAAATATTCTCATCCTTCTAGGAGCTGAGAGTAAAGGAAAGATTTTATACGTGGAAAACCTTAAGAATTTGAATGTTAAAGTACAAATCGCTACCGAGGACGGAAGTCAGGGCTACAAGGGTCTGCTTAGCGAATTCTTCTTTCATCTTCTCAAAGAAAACTCTCAAATAGACTTAGTTTGCGCCTGCGGCCCTATCCCTATGCTCAAAAAGATAGCTCAATTAAGCCTGAAGTACAAAATCCCCTGTCAAGTATCATTGGAACAAAGAATGGGCTGTGGGATGGGGGTTTGTTTGGGATGCACCATAAAAGGAGAAAGTGGCTATCTGCGTGTCTGTAGTGACGGCCCGGTTTTCCAGGCACAGCAAATCCTCTGGAAAGAAGAAAGGTAAGTAGTTGAATATAGATCTGAAAACAAAATTGGGTCGGGTCAGTTTGAACAATCCTGTTCTGGTTGCAGCGGGAACATTTGGATTCGGAGAAGAATACACCGCCCTCATCAATCTTAACAAACTGGGAGGAATAATAACCAAGACAGTAACGCTGGAACCCAGAGAAGGAAATCCCCCCCCTCGTTTAGCAGAAACACCTGCTGGACTTCTCAATGCTATCGGATTACAAAATCCAGGAATAGATGTTTTTCTTAAGGAAAAATTACCTTTTTTGAGTCAATTCGAGGCTGCGCTCATTGTCAACATTGCCGGAGAAAAAGAAGAAGATTATCTCACTCTTGCTGAAAGACTGAATGAGAAAGAAAAAATAGATGCTCTAGAAATAAATATCTCCTGTCCCAATATGAAAGAAAAAGGCCTTATTTTTGGCACCGACCCAGGACGAACTTTTTTGCTAGTAAAGAAATTGAGAGAAGTTACCAATATCCCTCTTATAATCAAACTAACGCCCAATGTAACTGATATCAGTGAAATCGCCCAGGCTGCTGAGGAGGCAGGAGCGGAAGCCTTATCATTGATAAATACCATACTGGGTATGTCTATTGATGTAGAGACGAGAAGGCCTAAATTAGGTAACATCACGGGGGGGCTTTCTGGGCCAGCAGTAAGACCTATCGCTGTAAGAATGGTACGAGATACTTTCCAAAAGGTTAGCCTGCCTATAATAGGAATGGGGGGAATAACCTGCAGTCAGGATGCCTTAGAATTCATTCTGGCAGGGGCCAGTGCAGTAGCTGTAGGAACGGCAAATTTCATCGATCCTAGCACAGCCCTCAGGACAGTTGAGGGGATCAAAGAGTATATGAAAAGAAAAAGTATTGAGAACTTCAGCGACCTAGTAGGCTGGCTTAAAGATAGCGTCTAGCGTATGGCGGATAGGAAAACCAAAACAAAGTCCAAGATAGTTCAAGTTACCCCCCTCTCCCTTCCCTCTCCCCCGTGGGGAGAGGATTGAGGTGAGGGGAAAAAGGAAATTCCTATATTATTGAATTATGGCTTTTCGCTTGGTATTTAGTTTTTAGCCTTGAATTTTTCGTTTTTAATGATTTATCCTATACGCTAAACGCTACCCGCTATACGCTATACTTGAGTTTTTAGCTTTACGCTATAATAGATACGAGATACGATTCACGAAATACGATATAGGGGATATATTTCCATGTCTGTCTGGTTGAAATTTCTTATCTGTGGTGCATCTATCCTTTATGTAGGCTACAGGCTATCCTACTATGGGGATGTCATTTCTGAAAAAACAAATCTCAGTCGAGGTCTGATGGGATTTGTCTTTCTTTCCCTGGCTACGACTCTTCCGGAAATGGTTACCAGCGTTAGCGCTATAACCATCGTTCAATCACCTGACCTGGCCGCAGGCAATATCTTTGGCTCTATCGTGATGAACATAATGTTTATTGCCTTACTAGATTTAATCCAGGGAAGAGGCTCTCTCCTTCATACAATAAAGACAAGTCATATTCTTTACGGAGGTCTGGGTATTATAGCTATGGCTGTTGCTACTTTTTCTATCATGCTGCGACACGAGTTCGCAGGCAATCTGGGCCTACTCAATTTTGGATTGGATAGCCTTATTCTCATTATTATTTATGCCATTGGCTTGAAACTCATTTTTGGCCAAGACAAAAGAATTAAATCAGAGGAAAAAAACTCCGTAAAGCCATCTTCAATATACTCAGGAATTCGCCTCAGTTCAGCCATAACCCTATTTTCCCTTTGTTTTATTATCATAGTCTTCCTGGGAGTATGGTTAGCTAGTATTGGAGACGAAATAGTAATATCCATGAATTGGAACGAGGCCTTAGTAGGCACCGTTTTTCTTGCTCTGGCTACCTCGCTACCTGAACTGGTAGTCTCTATAAGCAGTCTTAAGTTTGCCGCTGATATGGCCGTCGGCAATATTCTGGGAGCTAACTTTCTGGATATAATGGTCATCCCTGCCTGTGATATTTTCTTTCGCCAAGGAGAATTCCTCTCTTATGTAACTCCCAAACACACCATAACTCTCATTTTAGGTATAATTCTCACCGGCATTGTAGTTATAGGATTGATCTATAGATCCCGCAGATCTTTCTTAAAATTGGGTTGGGATGTCATAGCTATGCTGGCTACCTTTGTAGTAGGTGGATATTTCCTGATTTTAATAATGAAGGGTTAAACAAGAGATATGGATTGAGAAAATGGGGAAGGTGAAAGAGCCCTTACCGGTGAAGCTGGTAGTAGGTATGATTTCGGGGGAAGAAAGTCTATTTGAGCAAGCAGAGAAAAAACTTACTCAAGAATTTGGATTGGTTGACTTCACAAGCTCGCCTTTGCCTTTCGATTGTACCGACTATTATAAAAAGAAGATGCAAATAAATCTAAAAAGGAAATTCATTAGCTTCGCCAGCTTAATCGATCCAGCAAAAATAGTAGAGATAAAATTATTCACTAACCAGCTTGAGGAAAATTTCCTCTATCCTCAATCTAAGCAACGGCATCTCAATCTCGACCCCGGATATATCACCCTGGCTAAACTGGTTTTAGCTACCAGTAAGAATTTTCAACACCGAATTTACCTTCGGAAAGGAATCTATGCTGAAATTACTCTTAGATATAAAAGAGGAAAAGGATTTACTTGTTGGGAGTGGACCTATCCTGATTATAGAAGCAAAGAATACATTGAAATATTCAACCATTTGCGAAAAATTTACTGCCATCAAGTCTTGCAGAATCATCCTCCCTTGACATAGTCAATTCTAAGAAGCGTCTCCGGATAAACTATTTCTGGCGCTGTGCTCGTATGTCGTATTGCGTATATAGTAGAAGACCCTCAAAAACACAACACAATACTATTCACGCACAACAGAGCTGGTGAATCATATTTCGTGAATCGTGAATGGTTAATTGAACTCTACAACCATTTACTTCCTTGTTTGCGATTCACTATACGCTATCCGCTAAACGCTATACGCTCTCTTCTGAGGAATATCTTTCGGTAGGCCATATAATTTCCTAGATCATCAAGGTTATTATTTCGAAGATTGACAGAACAGAGAAAAAATGTTATCAATATACCCTCTATTGAGAACCTGAAGCATCGGAATTTCAATGATTTTTTGATTTGACAGGGGGAGCAGGCCGAAGGCCGTTGAGGGGGAATGTTTTCCCCCTCAAATATCTTGAAGGGAAAGGAGAAAGTGAGTGAAAGTTTTTATTGATACAGCAAAATTAGATGAAATTAAGGAAGCCTGTTCCTGGGGAATAGTGGACGGGGTAACTACAAATCCGTCTCTCATTAAGAAAGCAGTGGATGCGCTAAAAGCAAAGAGCGAAAATATTGAAATGAAAGCCTATGTCAAACAGATATGTGAGACAGTAGGTGAAGGTAAATCGGTTAGCCTGGAAGTGATTAGTCTGACCAGAGGGAAGATGATAGAAGAGGCAGAAATCCTCTATTATGAATTCAATAAAATAGCTGATAATGTAGTTATAAAAATTCCCATCAATACCTATAACGGAGAGGACACCACCTCTGACTATGACGGCCTCAAAGTCATAAGTGAATTAAGCAGGAAAGATATTCCGGTAAATGTAACCCTGATTATGAGCTCTGAGCAGGCACTTCTAGCAGCTAAGGCTGGAGCCAGGTATGCCAGTCCCTTTGCCGGAAGAATAGATGATTATATCAGAAAGAATCTAGATATAAAGTTTGAGAAACAAGACTATTTTGACTTTTGTCTGATGGAAGCCATAGGTGAACAGAGATTTTATGAAAGAATAGAGGACACCTCCGACAAGTCACCTCAATCAGTCTATCTTGACCAGGAAATAAAAAAATATATTGGCTTCGCTAAAGACAAAGGAATTGGCAGTGGAGTGGATTTGATTAAAAGTATTATGAAAGTCTATAAAAACTACAATATAAAAACGGAGGTAATCGCAGCCAGTATTAGAAATGCAAGGCAGGTAAGAGAAATGGCTGAGGCGGGAGCTGATATCGCCACTATACCATTTAATGTAATCAGAGAAATGATTGGGCATCCCAAAACTGCAGAGGGAATTAAGAGTTTTGTGGCTGACGTGGTACCGGAATATAGTGCCCTATTTACATCCTGAACAGAATCTGAAGCTGATTCAATATACTTGCTCCAGTAAAGTGAAGCTGAAGAATGTTATCTGCTCGAGGACATACGATGAAAGGATACAGGACAGGATTAGTCTTAAAAATAGTAGGCATTTCTTATACTCAGCTCGATTATTGGGCAAAAATAGGTTTTATTAAACCTAGCATAAAGAGCAGCGGTAAGGAGAGCAGACGCCTTTATTCCTTCACTGATTTGGTGCGGCTGAATGCCGCCAAAAGTCTCCTGGATAGTGGTGTTTCCTTGCAAAAAATAAGAAAAAGCCTGAATTATCTTAAACAACACGAACCAGAGATAAAAGAACCCCTCTCAGAACTCAAGCTTCTTAGCAACGGCAAAAGTATCTTTGCCCTAACCAATGATCCCAAAAAAGTGATGGATGTTCTAAATAAAAGACAACTGGTCTGGAGTATAGCTATTGACAAAATCTCCCAAAAAACAAAGGACGAAATTGAAAAAATAGGAAAAAATAGAAAAGAGCTAAATTGAAAGAAAAACTAGAAAAATGGCTAAGACAGGCAGAAGAAATTTTGGGTAGCTTAGAAAAAGCGCAAGAGTTAAGTGGATGGAAATTCATTCAGGCAGAATTAAAAAGAGCAGAAGAAATAGGGTTTGATGATAGCTCCTGGGAAGAAACTAAGGGAAATCCTGACTGGTCCCCGGCAGCCGGAACTTTCTGGCAACGCAGGGAACTTATTTTTCCTCCCTATATAGAAGGAATTTCCTTAAAAGGAAGTAAAGTAGATTCAATTATTATGGCTCCCTCAGGAATAGAGATATTCCTTGATGGCAAAAGCCTGACCAAATATGATTATTGGGCTGATATGCGCTCTCATAATTTAACCATTATTGAAAGAATAGAGCCCTCTCGAGAATATCTTTTAGCCTTGAGATTCCCTAAGGGAGATGGCCTTGGCGGGTGTGAAATAAAGCTCCGCATCCAAGCTCTGGACGAGATGGCCTTTGAACTTTCTACAGTGATGCAAGAGATTAACTTTGTCCAGAAAGTTCTTCTTGAAAAAGAAGAGAATTTAGAAGAGAATTTCTTAAGAGCAGTAGAAGCACTAAATGTGGAAGCTCTAAAAAAAAGAGACTGGCCAAAGATTCTCTCTTCTTTAAAAAAGGCAGAAAAAGCTCTAACCTTATTTCAATCCCGAGCTAAGGAATATAAAGTTTACTTGGTTGGACACTCCCATATTGATATGAACTGGCTCTGGCCAATGGAAGACACTATTGATGTATGTTTGCGTGATTTTGATACAGTAAATAAGCTTATGAAAGAGTTTCCATCTCTTCATTTCTCCCAAAGCCAGGCAGCAGTATATGAAATCGTAAGAAAAAAGGACCCCTCTTTATTCAATGAAGTCAAAAAAAGGATAAAAGAGAAAAAATGGGAGTCTACCTCCTCTACCTGGGTAGAAGGAGACTTAAATATGGCTGCTGGTGAAGCTCTGGTACGCCAACTTCTCTATGGCAAAACTTATACAAAAAAAATGTTAGGAGCTAACCCCAAAGTATGCTGGGAGCCAGATACCTTTGGTCATCCAGTAAGTTATCCTCAAGTTTTGGCTAAGGCTGGCATTAAATATTACTACTTTATGCGCTGCGGCAAAAAGCTGCCCATTTTCTGGTGGGAGGCCCCTGATGGCTCAAGAGTTCTTGCTTTTAACAGTATTTACAATGGAGAAATCACTGCCAAAAATGTTGTCTCAATCGCTACAGAAATCGCCAGAGACTATGCAATTAAATCGAGTATGTATCTTTTTGGTGTGGGAGATCATGGAGGAGGTCCTACCCGAAGAGATATCCTTACCAAAATGGAGCTTGATAAAAGACCGGCCCTACCAAATCTAATATTTAGTTCTTCAGAATATTTTTACGATGAGGCTTTAAAAGAAAAGACAGATTACCCCATAGTCAAAGATGAACTCAATCCTATTTTTGAGGGCTGCTACACTACTCACTCTGATATTAAAAAGGTAAATAGAGAAGGAGAAAATCTTCTTTTGACAGCAGAATCTCTAGCTACCCTAGCCAGTCTTTATGATTATTCTTATCCACACAGCTCTTTAAAAGAAGCCTGGGAAAAGGTTTGCTTCAATCAATTTCATGATATTTTTGATGGCTCGGCTATTCACTCCTCCTATGAATATTCAGGAAAACTAGGCGAGGAAGCAAAAAAAACAGCCCAAAATATAATTGAAGACTCACTCACTTCTCTTTCCTCCCATATCAAAACAGAGAGAAAAAACAAAAAGGCTCTTCCTCTCATTGTCTTTAATCAATTAGGCTGGTCAAGAGATGACCTGGTAGCTATAGAGATGCCCCAGGAAGCTTTTTCATCTTTTCACTTGATTGACCAAAAAGATAATTTAGTTCCTTTTCAAATAGAGGGGAAAAAGCTAGTCTTTGTAGCCAGGAAAGTACCTACCTTTGGCTATAAGACTTACTGGATGGTTGAAGGAGAAAAAACTCCTCTTTCTGAAGCAAAGCTCTCAATTAACAAAGAAGGGAAAATGGAGAGTGCAGATTATCTTCTTGAGATAGAGCCTTCTACTGGAGTGATAACAAGACTCTATGATAAAAAAGCTCAAAAAGAGATATTTCGTCCTTCTTCTCTAATGGAAGGAAATCCTGATACCTATAGTATTGATAAGGCAAGTAATCTTTTGCGTCTCTTCAAAGAAACTCCTCATTCTATGTCTAGCTGGGTCATTGGAAATATAGAGAAGGTAGTGAATTTATCGAATGGATGTCAGATAAAGATAGAAGAGGAAGGTCCGGTAAGAGTGATATTAGGCATTAACCGTTCTTTCAACGAATCTCGTATCGAACAAAAGATCATTCTTTATCGGGATTTAGAGCGTATAGACTTTGTCACCAAAATAGACTGGCAGGAAAAAGGCTCTCAGAAAGAAGGAATTCCTATGTTAAGAGTCTCTTTCCATCTTAATTTTTCCTCGCCTGAAGCTACCTTTGAGATTCCTTTTGGTCACATTAAACGGCCCGCCCTAGGGGAAGAGATGCCAGCCTTAAGATGGATAGATGTATCTCAAGCTGACTATGGAGTGAGCCTTATTAATGACTGTAAATATGGGCATCAGGTCCAGGGAAATAGTATATCCCTTACTCTTCTTCGCAGCCCCTATGAACCAGATGCCTTGCCTGATTTGGGGATTCATCATATAGGCTATGCCATTTATCCACATAAGGGCAGATGGGAAAAAGAGAAGACAATAAGAAAGGCGGCTGAATTCAATCAGCCTCTCCTTGCTCAATGGCAAAAAGTACAGGAAGGAAATCTTCCTTCCTCTTTTGGACTTTTAAATCTCGAGCAAAGTAATTTAGTCGTTTCAGGGCTAAAGAAAACTGAGGATGACAAAGGAATAATCCTGCGCTTCTATGAGGTGGAAGGCAAAAAAACCACCGCCACCCTTGCAAGTAATTTACCACTTGCCTCTTGCATAGAAACTAATCTTCTAGAAGAAAAGGAAAGGAATGATCTAAGCCTAATCGAGGAGAAGGTTCAAATAGAGGTTTTACCATTTGAGATTAAAACTCTTCTTCTACTCCGTTAGACTCTAACGGAATTTGCTTGCCAAACCTCTTCTTTTTGCTAGGCTAGAAGGCTGGTGAAAAAGTGGTTTTTTGTAGAGGTTTCATTTATGAAACCCGCTTTGCTAAGGGGTCCGATAAATCGGACCCCTACAATATGGGGGTTTTTTACTCAATGAATATTTACTTGCAGTCTAAAATAGGTGAACCTAAATGAAAGTATCTGTCATTGGAGCAACCGGTTATACAGGAGTAGAGTTGGTTAAGATTCTTTTGAAACATCCTCAAGTAGAAATAGAAACCATAACCTCTCAGAGTTTTGCCAACAAAAAAATCTCTGAAATTTATCCCTCGCTTGTCACGGACCTGGTATGTCAGGAGCTTAATATAAATAAAATTGCCTTATCTTCTTCTTTTATCTTTACTGCCCTTCCTCACCGGATCTCTATGGAAATAGTGGGAAAGCTTCATTCAAGGGGGAAAAAAATAATAGACCTCTCAGCAGACTTTCGCTTCATTGACCCTTTAATCTATGAAGAATGGTATGGGACACCTCACCAGAAGAAAGAACTACTCAAGAAAGCTATTTATGGACTTCCAGAATTATACCGTGCAAAAATAAGCAGAGCTCGTCTAGTGGCTAACCCTGGTTGCTATCCCACATCGAGCATATTAGCCCTTGCTCCTTTAGTCAACAGCGGTTCAACAAAAGAGAATGATATTATCATAGATGCTAAATCTGGGGTAACTGGAGCAGGAAGGACACTCAGTCTGGCCACTCATTTTCCTGAAGTTAATGAAAACACTCGTGCTTATCAGGTGGTGGGTCACCGACACATCCCTGAGATAGAAGAACAATTAAGTAAATTAACCACGAGGGAAATCATTATCACATTTGTCCCTCATCTTGTGCCTATAAATCGGGGAATACTCTGTACCTGTTATGCTGCTTTAAAGCAAAAGACAGACACAAAAACTCTGTTAAAGTTGTACCAGGATTTCTATAAAGAAGAGCCATTTGTAGAAATTTTGCCCCAGGGAAGATTCCCCCAGACAAAAGAGGTGCTTAATTCGAATCGGTGTCGAATAGGAATCACAGTTAACGAAAGAAGTGGGAGAGCAATAATTATCTCTGCCATTGATAACCTGGCCAAAGGTGCTGCTACTCAAGCTGTGCAGAATATGAACATTATGTGTGGATTTGAAGAAACAATGGGACTAATTCAGTGAATGGTAAATGGTCGTTAGTGAATAGTTGAAAAAACAAAAAAACCGAAATACGATTCACCAGCTCCGTCGTGCGTGATGCGTATTGCGCAATACGATATACAAACAACGAGAGGTAAAAAAACAACGGAATTATACCCTTGACAAACTTAAATAATATCGTTTAAAAAAAAATCATGTTTGACAATTTAACAAAAGTAATAAAAAAAGTAAACTCTTTTTTTCACAATGGCATCTGGAGCAGATTGACAAATTATAAACTTGTGATATAATATAACTGAGAGAAGTTTTAGTTTTTTCTTCCTATCACTTAATCCTTTTGTGTAGTACGATTTCCCGGGGGGAGAAGGCATGGGGAATTACTACCAAGGTCTGAATTTGAGGATTGTGCGGAAAACCATTTCCTACCTTAATTACTATACTTGGATTTTCTAATTTGTCAAGTTAATTACTTAGCTTGATTTTTTTTGTTAATCGTAGCGCGAGAACTAATAGAAGAAAATGGAGTTTTTTTGAGGAGGAGGAGTGAGATGGAAGTGATATACTCAAATGCTCAGAGGATAATGCATACAGAGAATGAATTTTATTTTGATTTTTATCAACTGAGCGAAGATATGGTATCTATTGAAAAAGGTAAACCTTTAGTGCGAGTCTATATGACTGCTCAACAGGCTATGAGGTTTAGAGATGCGATTGAGAAAAACGTTGGTTCATATATAGAGAAGCATATTAAGCCCCAAAAGAGAGTAGAAGAGAAGAAATAGATTTTAGTGATGGTTGGTAAATGAATAGGCGGGAGTTTTATGATTCGTTGGCAATTAGGCGTAAGAATCTTAGGTTTCGAGAGCTTCTTAGGGCGGCTGAAGCTTTTGGGTTTAGTCCTAAAGGGCAGACAGGGAGTCACGTGAAGTATGGAAGGGTTGGGATAATTGAATTGCTTGATTTTCAGGAAGTACGAGGGAAGGCGAAGCCTTATCAGGTTGACCAATTCTTAGATGTCATAGATAAGTATAAATTATTGGAGAGGGAGTGAGGGATGCGTAATTATATTAAGGTTGTTTTTTATAGCGAGGATGATGAGGGTTTTATTGCAGTAGCTCCTGAGTTGTTAGGTTGTTCAGCTTTTGGAGAAACTGAGGAAGAAGCTTTAAGAGAACTTAGGGTTGCGATTGACCTTCATTTGGAAGTTCGGAGAGCTGAGGGAAGAGAGAGGCTGTCTTCTGAAAGGGCCTTGGAGTGCTCGATTTATACTTCGGCGAGAGGAGATATGGAAAAAGAACTTGTTTATGAGAAAAACTATGCTTTTACTAATGCAGTTTATAGTTAGGACTGATTCTTTTTAGAAATAAAAAGAGGGCCAAGACCCCTTAAGAAGGCATTGAATGCCCACTACAAAGAACAAGGGAATACATGGATTTTTTGTAAGAAATGCTATTAAGTCATTCTTTGTGACTTCTAGTGTAGAATTGGCACAAGAAGCACTTGACCAACATAATGGAGGATATAATGCAAAAAGACTTTTTAGAGGCCATAAACAAATATAAGGCCCGAACTCCAGAGTTTGAAGAAATTATGCGAAAATTTCATATCTCTCAAGATGAATATGAGAGGGCTTTGCATGTTATCTCTCTTGACAGAAGAATTGAAGGACCAACATTTACTCTTACTCATGAGGGACAATATAATGTCAACGTTTCAAGCTCAAATCGATAATATCAAAGATGGAAAACCACACCAGAAATTTAGAATAGATACTATAAAGGCAGTTGAAGTTATTACTGGCCGTCCCCTTATAGTATATGCTACCAATACACTTCGTGGCGGCGTAAACATACCTATTACTATAGATCACTCGGATATAACAGGTTTTTCAGATCTAATAGAAAATATAGATTCCAAAAATGTGGACATAGTTTTGCATAGCCCCGGTGGATCAGCAGAAGCCACTGAAAGGATCGTGAATTTATTAAGAGAGAACTTTGATCACATTCGCTTTCTAATTCCCAATATTGCCTACAGCGCAGCTACTATGCTAGCTTTATCCGGCGATGAAATTTTGATGGACGATCGCTCGACTTTAGGTCCCATCGATCCTCAAATAAGAATGCCTACACCACAAGGAGAGACCTCAGTACCTGTCGAAGAAATTCTTGAAGCTTTTAAACGCCTTCGTAAGGTGCTTAAAAAGGAGGGAGTAGAATCCCTTCCCGCTTATCTCCCAATGTTACAAAACTACGACCTTCACCTTTTTGAAGCCTGTAGGAATGCCCAAGCCTTAGCTAAAACTCTGACCCAAACCTGACTCGAAGAACACATGCTTAAAGACCTGCCAAACAAAAAGAAAAAGGCAAAACAAATTGCAAGAAAACTTTCAAGCCATAAACAAAATCTATCTCATGGTAGACCAATAGGGATCCGAAAAGCAAAAAAATTTGGATCAATAATAACAGACTTGAGAAATTTGCCTGACTTAAGGAAAAAACTTTGGGAACTATACTGCTCTATAGAACTTTATTTTGACCGAACTCCTGCTGTTAAACTCTTTGAAAACTCCAGGGGAGTTAGCTGGGCCCGAAATTTCGCAGGTGTCCAGTTAGTACCTCAGCTTCTCCCTCAGGCTCCACAACAACCGCCTAAGCAACCAAAACGATAATAGACCCACCGAGGAAAACAATATCGAGTCCTATAATAGAGTGTATTCTTCATGCTATCACCGCCTGACTGAGCATCAGGTCAAACATATCTTCGTTATCCTTATTATTAAACCTGAAGCAGAACTCATTCACATAAGCCTGCAAATACTTGACTGAGACGTGGTGATAAATTCCATAGACTCCACGCTTGAGAATGGCCCAGAAGGACTCAACGTTGTTAGTATGCACGAAATCATCCACAAAGCCTTTAGTGTGGTCTATCACAAGGTGCACGTGTTCCGTCTTCCTGAGAATGTTGTATCCAGTGAACTCATCAGTTATTATGGTGCTCTTCTTCTTACAGACCTGATTGAGTATAGCCAGAATCTGGTTGCCGGACAGTTTCTTTCTTTCCTTATTAGGTAGGGATACTTTCGTATACACCTTTTTCTTCTCTCTGTCAACTATTCCTATGACCGGATTCTTCTTTGTTCCCTGGCCTCTTTTATTGTGCTTGTCTCTATCGTCTTTTCTGTTCTTCTTTCTCGGCTTTCCGCCAATATATGTTTCGTCTATTTCTACCATAGCTTCAAATGTTTTGCCGTGTTCAATGTTGCTCATGACTTTCCTGATCTGTTTAAGCATTCTCCAGGCAGTCTTGTATGAACCAAGATTAAGATCCCTCTGCAACTGAAGGGCTGATATGCCTTTCTTGGCTGAACACATAAGAGAGAAGCCCATCAGCCATGTACGTAATGGCAGATGTGTATCTTCCATGACCGTTCCTATAGTAACTGTAAATTGCTTTCTGCAAGTAGCACAATTATATACACCCGGCCTTGTGGATTTACCTTTCAGAAGATAGGACTTCTCCCCGTTTCCGCAATGAGGGCAAACCGGGCCATTCGGCCAAAGGGTCTTTTCCAAGTATTTTCTTGCTTGTTTCTCTGTCATTTTTCCTGCTTTTAGTAGATTCACTTGACAACCTCCTTGATAATGTCTATATATATTACAGCACATTATTTGAGTCTGTCAAGGGTATAATTCCGAAAAACAACAACGTTTGTCCAATACTTCAATATAAACTAAGGATAGAATATGAAAGAAATACCAGGAGGAATCACTGCCCCTAAAGGCTTCAAAGCAGCGGGAGTGCATTGTGGAATAAAGAAGAATAAACCCGATTTAGCTATGATTCACTCAGATGTTCCTGCTGTTGCTTGGGCTATGTTTACCAGTAACAAAGTAAAGGCAGCCCCGGTTCAGGTTTCTATGAAAAAAATTCGTAACCACTGCGCCCAGGCAATTATAGCTAACAGCGGCAATGCTAATACCTGTAATGGGAAAAGAGGTGTCAAGGATGCTCAAGAAATGGCTCAATTGGCTGCCCAAGAACTGGGAATAAAAGAAGATGACATTCTTGTTGCCTCCACCGGTCATATAGGCGAGCCCCTTCCCATGTGTAAGATTGAGGAAGGAATAAAGCAGGCAAGACTTCTTCTCTCTTCTAGGGGAGGACGACAAGCAGCTGAAGCTATCTTAACTACCGATACTTTCGCCAAAGAGATATCAGTGGAGACTGACATTCCGGGAAGGGGAAAGAATAGAGTGAAAATAGGTGGCATAGCCAAAGGAGTAGGAATGATTTCACCTAACCTTGCCACCATGCTCTGTTTTATTACCACTGATGCTTGTATCACGGAAGACGCTCTAGGGGAAGCAACAAAACCTGCAGTTAATAAATCCTTTAATCAAATCAGTATAGACGGAGATATGAGTACTAACGATACTGTATTCATTATGGCCAATGGACGAGCAGGAAATAAAAAAATAAAGACCTGGCACAAAAAGAAAAAATTAAGAGTTAAGGATGAGAATTTTGACTATTTCTGTCAATCTCTCGATTTTATCTGTATATCCCTGGCCAAAATGCTGGTACGAGATGGCGAGGGAGCCACTAAAATAATAGAAGTAAAAGTAGAAGGAGCATCTTTTCCCAAAGATGCTCGCCGAATAGCCAGGGCAGTAGCTAGCTCCTCTTTAGTAAAAACAGCTATAGCCGGTGCCTCCCCTAATCCAGGAAGAGTAATGGCAGCTCTAGGAGCAGCTCATACAAGGATAGAGCCTGACAAAGTAGATGTTTATTTCAATGACCTCTTAACAGTAAAAAATGGTGTAGGAATAGAATCAATAAGGCCAAAATTGAGAGAAGTTTTAAAACAGAATGAGATAAAGATAATCATTCACTTAAATCAGGGAAATTGTCGAACTACCTTCTGGGGATGCGATTTGACTGAGAAGTATGTGAAGATTAACAAGCGGTATGTGTAAAGATAAACCATAACTCAGAAAAAATCAGAACTGCTCTGGAGGGGAACGGGATACATCAACTATCGCAAGATTCTATCAGTTCTTTGGCCATCCTTAAGGGTTTACTGATGACTCTGAAAGGAAGACCAACAATAAAATGGGAGGGATTTTTCTTGATCTCTCTAGCTAGCCTTACCGGTTTAGTAAGACCTCTTTTTTCCCAGTCAGAAATTAGATAGGAATAGAGTGCTGTCCGAGGAACTTCAAATACATGGTTACAGTTCTCACACTCGATTTTGGCGATGCAATCCCCAATATAGGTAATATTGGTTAAAGCCTCCTTGAAGCACCAACTGCACACCAGACTAGTTTTTATTTGTTTGACCATTTCTGGCTCCTGTCTCTACTTATATTATACAACATTTTTACAAATTGCCAAGTGTTAAAACGCCCCTGTTATAGTGTTAATAGAATGTCATATATAACTATCAAGCCAGAATGTCCTACCTTAGAGATTTAATTAGTTAACTTCCTTTAGGTTTATCTTTTCTTTTTTGTACTTACCCAAATCGCTTTGTTTTAGAAATAATAATGCTCTTAAGAGAAAATTGTCCGCTTTTCACTTGAATCTCTTACGACTTCACCGTGACTGGCATCTTTTTCTTTGCCGATTCCATGATGGCAAGAATTATTTTAGTTACTGCAATGCTTTCCTTTAATGAAATACGAACCTTTTCTTTGTAATATATTCTCTCGATAAAATCCCGGATGCTCTCATAGGCAAGACCGGTTGGCTTACCGTGGATTTTGGGTTTACATATAATATCGGGATGAGAGGATTCGTTTTCTAAAAATCTTTCCAGAAGTGTATTATGGGAAAAGTCCATATTAAACATACCCCTCTCACCCGTTATATTCAGTTTGTAATCATTGACATATGGATTTGTATTGGGCAGAATCCAGCTATTTTCCATAGTGGCAACAGCCCCATTTGAATATTCAAGTATTGTCTGATATAAATCCGGGACATCTATTCCTTTACTTTTCAGGATACCTTCATAATAGACAGAATATACTCTTTTGACCTTTGCTCCGATAATCCAGTTTAATACATCTACAGAATGACTACCCAGAAACCACAAAATAGAAGATTTCTCTGCCCAGGAAAGCATCTCTGTTGGAACATAGATAATGTCATTAAGGCGAATGTATGCTGATACTATTTTTCCTATTTTACCGGCATCTATATCATCTTTTATTTTACAAATAGGGGGATTCCATCGATTATGAAAATCAACCATTAACTGAATGCTTTTACCTTTCAGGACATTCAATATTAATTCAAGGTCCTGGTAAGAGGTTGCCAGAGGTTTCTCGCATAGAATATGTTTATTCCTTCTTGCAGCAGCAACAATAGGTTCAGTATGAGCAAAATCAGGGGTAACAATAGCCACAGCATCACACTCTACATCCTCCAACATCTTTTCGTAATCAGCGAAATACCTTACATTGTACTTCTGAGCAAGTGCTTTAGCTTTCTCTTCCGATACATCACACACTGCAACAAATTCTGAAAGATGGTGACTTGAATATATTTCCGCATGAGCTTCACCCCATGTTCCTGCACCAATTAATACTATCTTTACTTTATGCATATTGTTTATCTCCAATAATTTTTTACTGTGTCTGCCTGAGTTTTAGTAGGATGCCTAATCCTTCTTCTATTTTTTGGGGTCTTGGTCATATTTTTAGCAAGATTATTTAGATAATATTCCCTGAGAGAAGTAAAAGAAGTATTTACTTTTTTCTCAAAATGCACGATTGTACAAGGAAATTAGAGACCTTTAGAGCCATTAAAAGTTGTATCAAAGAAAAAGATATAAAGTTGCATTTGATTTAAAACAAGAATTTTTCGTTCAAACTAACATCTGACGACGAAAATAGCGGAAAAGTTGCTAAAAATTTGGCCAAGTTTCATTTTTTGGGATAATTCTCCTCTTATCTTTCCTGACATCTCATTCCTCCCATGTACATTCATGGAAAATATTTAATGAACACTGGAAGAAAAAAATATGGAGAAAAAGAGTGGACTAAGAATTCTATCTGAAGGGATAAAGCAATACTTTGACCGAGTTTCTTTCTTTAGCTCTCCTGAAACCTTCTTCCCATTTAGTTAAAGGGAGCTTATCAGTTACTAAGGAGCCAAGGTTGACCTTTCCCTTTCTCATCAATTCCAGTGCCTTAATCCAGGCGGAAGGCTTCTGAGTATGAGAACCAATCAATGTTATTTCTTTATCAAAAAGGATCTCGTCAAAGTCAAGGTTAATTGGCTGATGCACGATTCCAACTTGAATATATCTGCCCCTTTTTCTAACTAATTCTAGCCCTAAATGAACTGCTCTGGTAGCCCCGGAACACTCAAAAACCACATCTGCACCATAATCATCAGTTAATTTTTTAAGAAATTCACCTATATCTTTATTCTCTAGATTTATAGTCTCATCTGCGCCAAGTTTCTTAGCCAGTGCTAAGCGGTAATCATCACCTCTAACTCCACAAACTACTACCATAGCTCCTTCTGCCCTGGCAACTTGAGCAACCAATAAACCCAGAGGCCCAGGCCCTAAGACAACCACTATTTCATCTTTAAGAACTTTGGCCTGCTCCATAACAGCATGAGTAGCACAGGCTAATGGTTCACTAAGAGCTCCAGAGGAAAAATCAACATTGGGAGGAAGTTTGTGGATACTCATTTGGCGAATAACAAAATATTCAGCAAAGGCGCCATTAACTTTTGAGCCTAAGCCACGACGATGAGAGCACAAATTATAATCCTTGCTCCAGCAAAATTTACATTTTCCACAAATATAGGCAGTTGTCTCTGAAGTTACCCTATCCCCCACTTTAAGCTCTTTGACTCCCTCTCCAATCTCCACTATCTCTCCTGAAACCTCATGTCCAAGAACCACCGGAGGCTTAACCGCAGAATACCCATAAATATCAGTCCCGCAGATCCCGGCTGCCTTCACCATAACCTTTACCTGGTTCGGTCCCGGCCCCGGCTCTGGAATATCCATCAATTCAATCTTATCCTCTGTTAGTTTCACTACTGCTTTCATTTTTGGCATTTAGTTCATAATTTATTGGCAAAAAAGAATGAATAACGACCCCCTCACCTTAATCCTCTCCCCCAGGGGAGAGGAAGAGGAATGATAGATCACGTCTCATCTCTTCGGACTGTTTTTTCCTATACGCTAAACGCTATCCTCCATACGCTAATTAGGGTATTACAGCGATCTTTATCCCCTCTTGATTTACCAGCATATCCAATACTCTGGGGAAATTGCTCAAAGGAAACTCATCCGTTATTAAAGAGTCAGCATCTATTCTCCCCTGAGAAATTAGATTTAAGGCTCTCTTTACATACTGAGGAGTATGATGAAAGATACCTTTTATAGTAATCTGTGAATAATGCAAAAGCTTAGTATCAATAGTTATTTTTGTTCCTGAAGGACAACCCCCAAAAAGGTTGGCTATTCCTCCTTTTCTCACCATCAAAATGGTTTTCTCCCATACCTCAGGAATTCCCGTTGCTTCTATAGCTACGTCTACTCCCCTACCTCTTTCAGTGAGCTTCCTCACTGCCCCAACCGCATCTTTTATTTTAGAGACATCTACTACCTCATCAGCTCCCAGCTTCTTGGCCAGGCTCAATCTTTGTCTCTTTATATCAGTGGCAATGACCCTGGCCCCTTTGAGACGTGCCAATTGAACATACATCAATCCAATGGGCCCTAATCCATTGATGACAACTGTATCCCCTAAAGCTATATTAGAATTTTCTACTCCATGCACTACACAAGCCAGAGGTTCTACTAAGGCTGCCTCTTTATAAGAAAGACCAAAGGGGATTTCTAGCAAATTCTGGCTGGTAATTGGCCCCAGTACCTCTACATACTCAGCAAAAGCGCCGCTGAGCCTTAGCGTTATATTTTCACACATACTCTGTTGGCCTATTTTGCAATAATAACAGTGATTACAAGGAGCAGAGTTTGCCGCTACTACCCTCATCTCTTCTTTGAAATCCTTCACTTTACTACCCACCTTCACCACCTCCCCGGCAAATTCATGGCCAAAAACAAAGGGAGGTGTAAAAAGCGGATGACCTCTAAGATACATCTTGCGGTCAGTACCACAGGTCAAGGCAGCTCTTACTCTCACTAACACCTCATCGCTTTTAATCTGAGGAATCTCTATATCTTCTAATCTCACGTCTTTTATTCCATGAAATACAGCTGCTTTCAATCTATACTCCTCGACTTGTATATCGTATTGCGTATATTAATCCCCTCACCTTAATCCTCTCCCCTATAGGGAGAGGAAACTTTAATTCACCCCTTACCCAACTAGTTCTCTGACTGCCTCTGCTATATCATCCTCCTGAGGAACTGCCCCTTTCTCCAGTCCCGGCGAATAAGGAATGGGGATGTTACTACCGGCTAGTCTCCTTATAGGGACATCAAGATAATCAAAGGCATCGCTCTCCTCAATCTGGGAGAGAATTTCTGCTCCAAATCCCCCTCTTTTACAGGCCTCATGCACTATCAACAATCGATGGGTCTTCTTTACAGAATTGATTATAGCCTCTGAATCCAAGGGAACCAGAGTCCTCGGATCTATTATCTCTATGCTTATCCCTTCTTGCCCAAGCTTATCCGCAGCTTTCAATGCTCTTGGCACCATTATAGAGAAAGCTACCAGGGTAAGATCAGTCCCCTCTCTCTTCATTTCACTCTTCCCCAGGGGAACGAGATATTCTTTCTCAGGCACAATTCCTTTCCGAGAATAAAGAAGTTTATGTTCTACAAAGATAACGGGATTATTATCACGGATAGAGGATTTCAAAAGTCCTAGGGCATCGTAAGGGCAAGAAGGCATAACCACCTTCAATCCTGGTATATGACAGAGAAGGCCCTCTAAGGATTGGGAGTGTTGAGCAGCAGCTCCTGTTCCTGAGCCCCCTGGTGTTCTAAGGACCATAGGCACGCAGGCTTTTCCGCCATACATATAGTGGATCTTAGCTGCCTGATTAATCAATTGGTCCATACCTATAGTAATAAAGTCCATAAACATAATCTCTGCTACTGGTCTCATTCCTGTTAAAGCTGAGCCTAGAGCAGCTCCTACTATAACCGATTCAGAAAGAGGAGTGTCTTTGATTCTTCCCTGGCCAAACTCTTCTAAAAGACCCAGGCTAACCCCAAAGGCTCCTCCATATACTGCTATATCCTCACCCATCATATATACATTCTCATCTCTCGCCATCTCTTCTCTCAAAGCTCGGCGAAGAGCTTCACGATAGGTCAGTTCAACAGTTGGCATCTTTCCCCCTCACCCTACCCCTCTCCCCCAAGGGGAGAGGAAATATACAACATTTCTTTCTGCTTTTTGGTTTTCACTATACGCTAAACGCTATCCGCTATACGCTGTCTTTAGTTAGCATAAACATCTTGTTCCAAGGTTTCCAGGGAGGGAAAAGGGCTCTTTTGGGCAAAGTCCACTGCTTCTTGAATAGATGAATTAACCTCCCGCTCAATCTGCTCGGCCACCTCTCTGTTTAGATACCCTCTATCCAGGAGATACTTTTTAAATCTTTCTATAGGGCACCTCTTTTTCCATTCCATTACTTCTTTTTTTGTCCGATATCTTTCGGCATCACTGCGTGAATGACCCTTCCAACGATAACTATCGCAAACAAGAAGGCTCGGTCCTTTACCTCCTCTAGCTCGAGAAGCGGCTTCAATAACCTCCTCATATATTTTAAGAACATCATTCCCGTCCACCCTAACTCCCGGCATTCCATAGGAGGCAGCACGTAGAGAAAGGTCTTTGATCTTAAAAGCAATTTTAGTACCGGTTGACATAGCATAGAGATTATTCTCACAAATGAAAACAACTGGTAAGTCCCAGACAGAGGCTAAGTTAAGGGATTCATGAAAAACTCCCTGATTGACAGCTCCATCTCCAAAAAAGCAAAGCACAACCCGCTTTAACTTCTTCATCTTAATAGTAATGCCTGCTCCACAGGCTATAGGTATACCTCCTCCTACTACCCCATTTGCTCCAAGATTCCCTGTTTCTACATCGGCAATATGCATAGAGCCGCCTTTACCCCGACAGTAACCGGTCTCCTTGCCTAAAAGTTCACTCATCATCTTGTTTAAATCGGCTCCTTTAGCGATACAGTGACCATGTCCTCGATGAGTTGAGGTTATGTAGTCCTCATTCTTAATAGCCCTGCACGCTCCCACTGCTATTGCTTCCTCTCCGATATATAGATGTCCGGTTCCATGAATCGTTCCTTGAGAGAGAAACTCAGCTACTTTCTCCTCAAATCTCCGTATGGTTAACATTTGCTTATACATCTGGACAAGGTCATTCTTATTAAGAATCATAATTATCCTCGCAAAAATACCTCAGGACAACCCTGCTGTGTTATTGGTTAAATAGTTAATTGGTTAATTTTCCCCTCACCCTATCCCTCTCCCCAAGGGAGAGAGGGAATTACTCACTGCTCACCAATTAACCACTCACTATTCACATTGTTATAAGGTTCTCTTAGAAAATATCCTTCGGTGCACATATAAGTTCTATATTTTTTGAAAAAGGTCATCCTGGATTTTTCGTAAGTTCAGAAGAAAAGAGGAACTGTCCAACTCAACATTATCATAGGTTATATATTCGCCCTGGGAGATGTTCTTCTTCATAGTACCTCCCTGGGCCAGTCCCAGAGGAAGAAGCTTTTCCTTCTTTGCTATACCGGCTTTCTCAATGGAACCATACACAGTATAGCCTCCTATCCCATCCAGTTCTTCACCGACTCGTAAATCCTTCTTAGCCATAGTAATTACCTCAGCGATCAACGATTCCTTTGCCTTAAGTGTAGGTTCACGATAGAGTATAGCGCGGGCTATAGAAATAGGAACTTCAATATTGGCCAGATGATAAGGACGGTAGAGTAAATAGTTTGGCCCGGAACCCATCATCAGATAGTCCAAATCTTTTTTTAAATGAGGATTATCTGTGCTTATCACCACAAAGACACCGGGAGCTATATCGCCCAGAGCATAGTCTATCACACCATCTTGGCTTAATATCCCCCCTTTATCCCTCAAGGCAAAGACCGATGATAGTTCTTTAATAGAGCATTGAGGACCATGCATTCCTCTTATGTCGGGAACCAGACCGGTAGCATTAGCCAGAGCCGCCATCTCAATCATTGTTTTGCTCCCATCCACAAATTCAGTAAGCATCTTAGGATTCATATCCCTGGACAAGGCTATTTTCTTAAGACTCTCAGGAGTAGCTTCTCTATCTAAGGGATTATTTTTCCCCTTACCAGCAGCCACAACTTTAAATGCTAAACTTGTGGCAAAATCATATAATTCCTTAATTGCACCAGGCTCATCTCCTGCCCCTATTGTATAGATAACACCTGCAGTCCGGGCTAATCTTGCTAATAGAGGCCCCACCGTGACATCGGCTTCCAGGTTCATCATAATAATATCTTTCTTGTGATTTATAGCTTCAAAAGCAACCCTTGCCCCCACTTCCGGAACGCCGGTAGCTTCTACAATAACATCAATGAAGTGAAGAGAAGCGAGAGCCCTTGCTTCTCCAGTGACTACCCTTCTACCGCCTGCCAGAGCCTCATCACACTGAGAGAAATCTTCAGAAACAATAATCTCTTTTCTCTTTAACCCTATAGACTCAAAGACTAAGATAGCTTTCTCTATATCTATCTCTGCCAGAGCGACTACTTCCATCCCTTTTATCTGGGATATTAAATTCACCAGACCAGAACCCATCTGTCCGGTACCAACAACACCTATGCGGACTTCTCTGCCTTCTTTTTCTAAAATTTTTAACTTTTCTGGTAGATTAAGCACTTATTTTCCCCTTTTTTTATACCTAAAATATTCATTATTGGAAGATTTTAGTCAATGAACTATGAACCCATAACTACGGATTATTGACCACTTTAACCCTCAGATCCCAATCATCCCAGAGGTGTTGATAAAGACTCTGGTAGAGTCTATGTAATTGTTGATATTTCTGGTGATTCTCTGGATTCGGATAGTATTCTCTCTTAAGTTTTACCACTTTTCTTACAGCATCTTCTACACTACTGTAAATTCCTACCCCAACTCCGGCACTTATAGCCGCTCCCAGAGCACCCAACTCGGTTGCCTGAGGAGTTCTTATAACTTTCCCTGTTGCATCAGCAAAGATTTGACACCACAAATCACTCTTCGCTCCGCCTCCCGAAACAGCTATCTCTGAAATTTGAATGGGTATATTGGTAAAGCAGTCGAGCATGGCTAAAGCTACTCCCTCATAAATGGAACGAAGCAAATGCCAGCGACTATGCCTTAGACCAATACCAAAAAATTGAGCCTTTGCCGATGGTTTAACAAAAGGTGCTCTTTCCCCACCAGGGTTGATATAAGGATGATAAAGCAATCCTTCTGCTCCCAGAGGAACCCCTCTTACTTTTTTTTCTAATAACTCAAAAATACTTTCTCCTCTCTCTTTTGCCACTATTCTCTCTGAATCACAAAATTCCCTTATAAACCAGTCCAGGTTCGGTGTACCAGCCATACTGGGCATGGAGCGAATGAACCTACCAGGGAAGTAAGCTATGGTCATTCCTACGCCAGGAGGGTCTAGAATAAGCTTATTGCTGATAACAGCATGAAAAGAGGTAGTGCCAATAACGGAAAAAGCCTGTCCTGGCTCAATCACTCCCAAACCAACGGGAGTGGCAGCAACATCAATCATCCCAGAAATGACTGGCGTTCCCTTTTTCAAACCTGTTTCTTGAGAGGCTTTAGAGGTAACCTCACCAATAACTTCCATAGAAGAGACAATGCGAGGAAATAATTTTTGATAGGGTGATAACCCCAATAACTTAAACAGCTCATCTGAATAGGCTCTTTTCTGAATATCAGTAGGTGCCCGTGAGGCATCTGATTGGTCAGTAACTATACAATCGGTCAGTTTCAGCTTAATCCAGTCTTTGGCAAAAAGAAAATGCTCAGCCTGCTTCAGAGAATATGGCTCATTTTTCTCAAGCCATTTAATAACGGCAGCCGGCGTTCCGGCAAAGATAGCCGAACCAGTAATGGGAAATCCAGACGAATTAATACCTTCCTTTTCCCATCTGGTAACAATTTCAATTGCCCGACCATCCAACCAGAGGATAGCTTTTCTTACCGGCCTTAGATGCTTATCAATCAGCCTACAGCCATCTCCTTGGCCAGCCAGGCCTACAGCAGCAATATCCGAGGAAGCTAACTTGTACTTCTTAAGGGACCTTCCAATGGTCTCTCTTACCGCTTCCCATGTAGAATCCATATCCTGCTCAGCCCAGCCAGGTTTAACTATCTCGATTGATAGTCTCTTGCTTACGCAAGCCACCTCTTGGCCAGCAAGGTTAAAAACGATGGCTTTCACCATCGAGGTCCCCGCATCTATCCCTAAAAGAAACTTCTCAGACATCTATTAAGCAACACCTCAGGACAAATATAGCGTTTAGCATATAGCGGGTAGCGTATAGTAAAAAAAACCAGAACAGAAAAAGATATCGTATATAGTATATCGTGGAAAGACTTTAAAATACACCCGAGAATAAGATTCATGCACTTCCTCTTTTTCGATATACGATATACTACATACCATATACGAATTCCTATTCACCATTAAGCGCCTGGAGTCATAGTCACCTTAATGGCTCCGCCTTTCCTCTTTTCCGCTGTCTCTAAAGCTTCCCGCCATTTCTTTAGAGGAAAATTATGAGTGATTATCTTATCAGTTTTGACTAACCCCTCACTGAGGTACTTAATAGCCAGAGGATAGGTATGGAATGCCAGGTGTCCACCGATGATTTCTAATTCTTTTATATCACCGATTATACTAAAATCAATACAGACCTTCTCAGCAAATACGCCAAATTCCATTAACCTTCCCCGCCGGCGCAGCATCTCCACTGCTTGCTCTACAGCAATTGAACTACCACTAGCCTCTAATACTACGTCGCAACCCAGACCATCAGTTAAATCCTTCACTTGCTTAACAACATCATCTTTTTCCGGATTAATAACCACGTCTGCCCCTAGTTCTTTGGCCAAGCTCAACCTATCTTCTAAAAGGTCTGACATAATGAGCATCTTTGGATTCTTTAGTTTAGCTACCTGGAGCATGAAAAGTCCAATGGCTCCTCCTCCGGCAATGACTACCGTATCACTAAACTGAATATTGGCTCTCTCCACTCCGTGGGCAGCACAGGAAAGGGGTTCTATAGCTACAGCTATCTCATAAGGCATATCCTCTGGTACCTTCCAGATTATAGAGCCCTGGGGATATTTCATATATTCCGCCCATCCACCATCGGGTCCGGAAATACCAAAAATCTTATGCACATCACACATATGGTATAATCCTAGCTGGCAGTAATGACACTTCCAACAGGGGACAATATTCTCGGCAATGGCTTTATCTCCTACCTCAAGACCATACTTTTCCTTCGTTCCTTCTCCCAGTTCAACCACTTCACCAATAAATTCATGACCAGCAATTATAGGAACATGCTTGGCCACAATAGGGGGAACATAACCCTTCCCATGGAGAATCTTAGGGTCTACAGCACAAATCCCGCACCTTGCCACCTTCACCACCACCTCTTCTTTTCCTGCTTTAGGCTTCTCTACTTCCTGGTAACGAAAATCTTCCTTACCGTAAATGACTACTGCTTTCATTTATTGGACCCCCTTTCACTCTTTGCTTCTGTACAGTTTTAGTCCCTCCTCAGCCATGACGTCAGCACTGGGAGCAAGCTGTCGCCAGATAGCCGTCATGCGGGCAACTTCCTCGACAGCCGGAACAAAGGATTCCACAACCGCCCACCTATCGTAGTTAAGCTCCCTTAAGGCTCTAAAAACGTCATCCCAGGGTATGTGTCCGGTGCCGGGAATTCCTCTGTTATTTTCGCAAAGATGCACATGGTACAGGTACTCTCCTGCCGTCTTTATGGCTCCGTAGAAACTCTCCTCTTCGATATTCATGTGAAATGTATCTGCATGTATCCTAATATTGGAATGATTAATTTCTTCTACCATCTTTCTGGTGTCCTCGATAGTATTCAGAAAATAGGTTTCGAATCTGTTAACTGGCTCCAGGGCTAATACGACGTCTTTTCCTTCTGCATATTCAGCCACCTTGAGCAGACATTCTTTGCTATAGTTCCATTCATCCTCAGTTCTCATCTTGCCGGTGAATTCACCCCAGGCAGCATAGATAACGCCTGAAATAACATCGCTGCCCAACTCACAAGCAACATCAACCCCCTCTTTCAGGAATGCCACTCCCGCATTCCTTGCTCCCTTGTCAGGGCTGATTAGGTTTTGTTCTTTGCCCAGGCCAACCGAAAGCGTACATTCCATCCCGGTCTCATTCATCTTTTCCTTGATTTTTTCCATGGGCAAGCTTTCCGGGTGATTGAGGAATATCTCAAGGCCGTCAAAGCCCATCCTCTTCAACCTATCAAATAGCCCCAGGTCCTTCTCTGTAAAAGTAGCCGTCCACATCATCGAATGTGCTGCGTATTTCATAGTCCTCCCTCCTGATATAATTAATTCATCCTACAATGTAAACCAATCTATCTATTTTTCAGGCAAAGTCAAGCTACGACTGACATTACCTTGCCTTCTCCAGACCTATAATTGAGGTTGCTGTTTCCTCATCGGTAATAAGAACTTTTATGAACTTACCGTGCAGGGCACCAAGGATAGCCTCTGTCTTGTCTTTTCCACCAGCCACTCCAATGACATTCTTCATCTTCCTGAGCTCTTCAATGGGAAAAGCAACAATCCTTTTATGCAGGTCGCAGTCTGCTATATTTCCCTCTATATCAAAAAATTGACCTACAATATTGCCTACAGCTCCTTTTCGATGCAATATTTCTACATCAGCCAAGCTAATATACCCTGTACTAATCAAAGTGGTCTCGGCACTCATCTCCCCTACACCTACCAGGGAATAATTGGCCAATTTTGCCATCTGGAGAGCCTGTTTTACGGTCAGGTCAGACCTAAAGGACCTACACAGTTTCTCTGAGGCAGCAATGGCAGGAGCATGAATGTAATAACATTCTCCTTTAAAAAGGGAGGATAATTTTGCTCCTACATCGTAGGGATTTAGATAAAAGGAAGTGGTTAGACCTCCATTTAAGGTAACTATCTTCAGCCTTTTAATGTTGTTAGGTCTGATAAATTTTGCTACCTCATAGACTGTCCTTCCCCATCCTACAGCGAATAAATGACCACTCTTCAAACGTCTTTCTAGATATTGAGCTGCTGCTTTGCCCAGGGTATCTCTAATCTTCTCACATTGACCAATAGGAACTACCATAGCATCCTCGAGCTTAAAAACTGATTTAAGCTCTTGTTCTATATCCAAGCAATTATTCAAAGGACTTATAATGTGGAAATGAACAATTCCCTCATCTTTTGCTTTTTGTAACAGGCGCACTACTTTTGACCTTGATAGATTCAGCCTCTTAGCTATCTCGTCCTGAGTCATATTTTCTTTGTAGTAGAGCCAGGCCATTCTGGCGAGAAGATCAGCTTCTGTGGGATTCTTAAGCATTATTTGTCTTCCTTTGCGTCCGAATTCCGATACTGTAGGCTATAAACATTTATTCATTGAGGAAACTATTGTTTATATTATAGTAAAAATAAAATTGTCGTCAACTTTTTCTCAATTGATTTTTTAAAAGAGGCAAAGAAATATGGTTTTTCTTATCAGGAAAGAAGGAGCTGGCGTGATATCAAAACCTTGGGCCTGATGCTCAAAAGACAAAAATTACCTTATTGAATTTTTCTCTTTGTCCAGCTATTTTTTTAAATACTGTGGCTATATCTTCAATCTTAAAACGGTGAGTAATTAGAGACTTCACATCCAGGCGGTGAGCCTCAATAAAATAAAGAGAGGTCTGCCAGCTATTAAGAGGAATAGGTTTTGTATCTGTATCATAGACCCCATAAATGGTTAACTCATGACGAAGAATAGCCAATACTGTTTCCCGGGGGAGAGTGACATCTTCCTCCACCAAACCTACAATCACTACCTTCCCAAGTTTTCGGGCCATTCTCATGGACTGCTCGAAAGTTATTTTTGAGCCGGCGCTATCGAACACTAAATCAACCCCTCGCCTTTTAGTTTCTCTCATCACTAACTCTACCGAATCCTCATTTTTAGCATTAATACAATCAGTCATTCCCATTTTTCTGGCAATCTCAAGTTTTTCCTCAGCAATGTCTATAGCAAAAACCCTTCTTGCTCCCAGAATCTTCACCCACTGAGCAATTAGTAATCCAATAGGTCCACAACCAAGCACGGCCACTACGTCTCCAGGCAAAATCCCTGCTCGCTTAATACTATGTAAAGCTATGGCTGAAGGCTCTAGAATAGAGGCTGACTCATAATCAACATTGTCAGGTAATTTAAGGAGATTTTCAGGGGAGACTTTTATATATTCGGCAAAACAACCATCTGTTCGGGTACCCATTCTAATGAAATTATCACAAAGAGAGTATTCTCCTGAACGACAAAAGTCACATTTTCCGCAGGATATAACCGGCATAATAGCCGCTCTATTTTTCACTTTCACGGAAGTAACATTCCTTCCTACCTCAATCACCTCACCGGCACATTCATGCCCTAAGACCCTGAAGTTATAAGGCGAGACCCCTCTTGAAAAACGAAGTATGTCTGAGCCACATATTCCCACTGCTTTGATGGCAACCAGTACCTCCCTGGAATTTATCTCAGGGACAGGGATTGATTCGCAACGAATATTGCCTGCTTTATGTAGTATCCCTGCTTTCATAGTTCGACTCAATTCCATTCTCCTTCCCAGATAGAACAGAATGGCTAAGAAGTCTCGAAATCCTCTGGTTTTAAATCTCTCAACCTTTTCTTAAAATCTTCGACCTCTTCATCGCCAATAGGCTTCGTCTCAACAACAGATTTACTGCCCACAGCTACTTTATCTAGTACGGCTTCATCTATGAATATAGGAACCTTGAGCCTGAGAGCTAAAGCGATAGCATCGCTGGGGCGGGAATCAACCTGTAAATTCTCTCCGTTTCTTCGCATAATAATACGAGCATAAAACGTATTATTTACAAGGTCGCTAATAACTACTTTATCTACTTCACCATGCAGCTTCTCAATTAACAACTTTGCTAAATCATGTGTCAGAGGTCGGGGTGGCTTTACATTCTCCAGGGCCAGGGCAATAGCCTGAGCCTCAAATAAACCAACCCATATGGGAAGGGTTTTTTCTCCTCTTTTTTCCTTCAAAACAATAACCGGCATCTTTGTATTCATATCTATAGCTACTTTTACTACCTTTACTTCTACCATTTTCTCACCCCCTCAAGAGTGCCTCAAAATAATTCGTCCGTATCGATATTCTCATATCTTAATGCTCGATACTAGATATGATTCACGTTTCTTAAGACCCAACCATATGACCATAACCCATCAGATCTACTATTGTTCTATTTAGTTCAATGCCCGTAAGATGTCCCAGGCACCCGGAAGATACAGAAATCTCATCAAAAAACTGAACCTTATCTTTCCTTACGCTTCCTCCATGAATGAGCACCGGCACAGGATCGCTACTGTGCCTCTTAATAGAAATAGGAGTGCTGTGGTCAGCGGTAATAACAAGATAGGCATCCCCCTCTTTTAGAATCTCTGCCAATCTATTTACTTTTTTTATCATAAAAAGTTTTTCTTCCAGGTTTCCATCATGGCTAGCATTATCCGTTCCCTTTACATGAACAAAGACCAAATCGAATTTTTCCAGAGCCTGGATGGCTGCTTTGGCTTTAGCTTCTATATCTGTATCCAGTCTGCCTGTAGCTCCTTTAACCTCAAGAATCTCCATGCCTACATATTTTGCCACTCCTTTATACAAAGCCGACCCAGCAATACAACAAGAGCTAAACCCGTATCTATCCTTTAGAGATTCTACCTTTTCATAAACTCCTGCACCTCGGGTAAGAATTATATTAGCGACCAACTTACCCTCTCTCTCTCGCTGCTTGTTCAAGGGATGGGAAGAAAGAATAGCCTTGCTTCTCTTCACTACTTCATTTAATATTCGGGCTGTCTTTTTAGCCTCCCTAGTATCCCCTGTCGGTTTAGATTCTAAAACTGTGGCAGGTTCTATTGAATGGGAATCAGTATCGGAAACAGCAGGAGAAAGCCTATCTCCCCTCAGAATCAGAGTCCCCCTGTGCTCAGTGGAAGAGAGAAATATCGCCTCTACTCCTTCTACGCTCATCCCCTGAAGGGATTTAGCCAGTTCGGCTCCTTCATCCTTCAAACGACCGGCTCTTCTATCTATTACTCGAAAATCGCTATCCACAGTAGCAAAATTACATCGGAAGGCAACATCACCCTGCTTCAGTTCCACCCCTACTCCCAGAGCTTCGAAGGGGCCCCTTCCTTTATAATAAAGCTGTGGGTCATATCCAAAAATAGCCAGATGTGCTGTATCACTCCCCGGGATAATACCTCGTCCCAAAGTACTCATCAGACCCGTAGAGCCCTCACGGGCTAATTCATCAAGGATAGGTTTATCTGCCAACCCCAGAGTGGTTTTACCGTTCTTCACTGCTCGGTCTCCCAGCCCATCTACCACTACCAGAATAACTCTCTTTTCTAAAGGCAATTCTCTTCCTTATAATTTTAATTTTCAGAATTATACCATCACGTGCATAGCAAGTTTACGTAGATTTGTTCGTACTACATTATCAAGGATAACTAATCGCTGTTATCTCGGTTTTATCAGGATTCTCAATAGCAATGTCTGTACAGACGTACTTGAACTCTTCATCTTTTCCCTGAGAGAAATTACTTTTTTCCATTTCGCCTTGCTCAGATTTCATAACTTCCAGTCGAAGTTGAACAGCAACTTCAATCTCTTGAAGTGCTTCTTTTCGAGTTTTTCCAAATGCCGAGCATCCCGGTAATTTTGGAACTACTGCAATATAACCCTCATCCTCTTCACTGTAAAAAAGTTCTATGATGTAACCATTCATTTAGAACTCACTTTCTGAACCCCTTTATTGTAACTATTCATTAAAGAAAGTCAAACTGACCACACCCTGACAAAATAGCTTCAACCGCTTAGCCTAATAACGCTTTTCTATCCTTGTTCCGGGATAATAGAACTGAAGAATTTCCTCAAAACTATAGCCCTGTTCAGCCATCCCCCTTGCTCCCCACTGGCACATCCCCACACCATGACCTGAACCCCTTCCTTGGAAGAGAAAATAACTCATTCCTTCTTTCGAATAAAGCTTTACCTCATCGAATAAGGCGCTTCTCAACTTGTCTGTGCCGAACCACTTATTTATCAATTCACGAAACTCTTTTCCTGTCATTGGTTGGCCCGGTGACTTTCCCCCTTGATGCTCCCATAAAAGTCCTGTTACTCGACCTCCCTCTATAAAACTAAGATTTTGTGCACGGCTGACAACTCGCAAACGGTATATTATACCGGCAGGAAAACCTTGCTCAAACAAAATCCTTCTCAACTCACTCCTCTTAATTTCCCATTCCCAATGATAGTGAGGACTTTTATCACAGAATTTGTCCGGTCCTACTCTTAAATAGGGAAAATCCTCTCCTCCCCAGACATCCTTGCTGGAAACAGTATGACCCCCGCAGCAGCTATGGTAAAAAGCATTTATCAAATCCTCTTGATAAGTAATTACTTTTCCCCGAGTCATATCCACTGCTTCTTGTATACGAGGGTCTTCTGACTCAAATCCTCCATAGACCTGATCATTTACCGTGGCAGATAAGTGATGAAGTTGTCCTTGATATGAGGGTTCTTCTATCTTTTTTAAAGCATAGGTCCGAGCAGCAATGGCCTGAGCGCACAAAGAATCCATAGGCCAGTTGGGCGAGATTTCCCACTTGATTACTCCATAAAGATACTCCTCTAAAGGCAGTTGATTAATGACTCTGAGATAATTATCCTCTTGTTCAACGGTGATACTCCCTCTGTATTTTCTCTTACCTCTTAGGGTCGCAATTAAAACCAGAGAGTCGCTCCCTTGTGGCTTCACAGATATTTGTTTTCCCCAGAGAACACCGTCAACCTTTATTCCGCTGGGTGTAGCTTGCATTACCTGTAGAGAAGGAGAAAATGGAAAAGAGTCAATTCTTCCCTCACTATCCTCTATTTGATATGGTCCGGTAGCGCCAATACCTATGTTCTCTTCTTGCTCTACAATTTTTACCTGGATAAGGGGAGAAGACCAGGCTGGTGAAGCTAAGCAAAGGCTCAGAACTAAAGAGGAAAAAAACAAAATTAATTTACCTGATATTTTTCCCCCCGCTATGGGCTTATCTTTCAAAAAAGAGATATTATTTATAAATTTTCCCTGGTTCAAATACCTTCTCCCCTATTAACTCTATTTTTCCTTCTTTGTTTATTCTGCGAAAGAAGCAAGATTTATACCCCTTATGACAGGCGGCTTTTATCTGCTTCACTTTAATAAGCAAAGTATCCTCATCGCAATCTATCCACATCTCCCGTACCAGTTGATAGTGCCCAGAACTTTCTCCTTTAAGCCAGAGCTTCTTGCGTGACCTGCTCCAGAAATAAGCTTTTCCAGAAATGATAGTTCTCCTTAGAGCTTCTTTATCCATCCAGGCCATCATAAGAACCTCACCTCCATTTATATCCTGGACAATAACCGGAAGCAAACCTTCCTTATCGAAACTGACTCTCTCTAATAAATCCATAATTATTGTGCTCCTATAGCTAGAGCTTCTTCTAATTTGACCCTTCCGTCATATAAAGCCTTACCAATAATTACTCCTGCGGGTCCTCTCCCGCCTAGTTCTGTTAATTTCCTGATATCGGCTAAAGAGGCAACGCCACCAGCAATAATTACCTTTACATTTGCTGTTTCCAGGAATTCCTGGATGAGCTTAGTATTTACTCCCCTCAGGGTACCATCCCGCGTAATATCGGTAAAGATTATAGTTTTAACTCCCAACCCCACTAGACCCTTCACCAGCTCTTCAGCTTTTAGAGAGGATTCTTTTTTCCATCCCTCGGCCAGAATCTTGTCTTGCCTCGTATCTATAGAGATAATAATTTTATCTTCAAACTTTAAACAGGCATCTCTTACGAAATCAAAAGAAAGAGCACGGGTTCCCAAAATAGCATAATCAACTCCCCTAGCAAAAACATCATCCAAAATAGCCTTTTCTCTAATTCCTCCGCCAAACTCTATCGGTACATCCACTTCTCTGGCTATTTTCTCCACTATCTCTAAATGAACCGGTTTTCCCCTGAAGGCACCATCTAAGTCTACTATATGGAGTCTCTGCGCTCCCTTTTTAACCCACATTTTAGCTACAGCCAGAGGGTCTTCTGAATAAACTGTCTCCTTATCCTCCTTCCCTTGCCACAACCTAACGCACTTACCTCCCTTTAAGTCAATCGCTGGAATAATCAGCACTCTTTTATCTCTCCTTCTTACTTATCTTCCGTAAAGAATGATTGTTTTTTCTATCCCTGGTTAAATTTTTTCTCAATTCTTTTGATTTCAATGGGACTATAAGTAGAATTAATTCTATATCCAAGAATTTTTATTTTTTCTATTCCTCCTGCTATGATTAATCTCCTCTTTACTAATTCCTTGCCTTCTCCTTCAAAGAATTTCTTTTGATCTTCTTTGTTCTTTTTAAACCCCTCTTTACATTCTTCTGGACTAGGCATTCTCATATTTATATAATCAGGAGATTCCTCATCGAGTTTTAAACATAAGTGGATTATTTCTTCTTCGCCAGTTACTTCATATTCACCTTCAATATAACCCTTGCCCCATGTTTTAATGAGCTCAATAAACTCTATTTGCACTTCTTTTCTCCTAAACATAAGAATCCATTTCCTTCCTTCTCTGTCATCCCATCCCTCTCAAACCTCTTCTCTTCTATTCCTCCCACAAGTGATATTCGCCCTGGTAGAAGTAGCCTAGAGGAATCCCCCCTCGGCTCCAAAATTTAGCTACAATGTCAGTATCCAAATTTGTAGCTATGTCGCTTACATACGAATATACAACTTCCAAGTTCCTCTTAAATTCATCCAACAAAGCGATTCCAGATTTATCAGAAAACATGTCTCTATTATCCACAATCGTTACAATAATTTTACTATTCATATCACTCTTCATATCAGCACTCTCAGGAAATGAACTCCTAAATACACCATATTTGTCATACAAGAGGCTAACGTACAAAAAGTTATTTGGGTTTCTCGTCATATAATCGATTCTAGCCGTTAAGAGATTATTATATAGTTTTAAGAGCCCCATTTCTTCACGCATACTTCTAATAAACGGCCACAATGGCTCATTTTCATATTCATCTTCCTGCAAATTCTCTACTATGAGCTCCGCGACTATCCTAGGTTGTTGCGGAATAATAACTTCTCCCCGCCCTACCCCGGACACAAAACAAAGAACTACAACTAACAAAATACTAGCTAAAAACCATTTACCTTTCATCTATTCCTCCTTGGGAATTGCCTCAGTTTCTCTGCTTACCTGAGGCAATTTATCCCACGCTATTTTCATGGGTTCACCAACCAAGTATTTACTGATTAATGTCTCCGCTAGCGAGCACTGATCCACGAGGTCCCCGATTTCTCCCGCGAAGTTAAGAATGCTTGGAGTTTAGCTCCTGATATAATTTCAGAAACTGACTGGGACTTACTATTCTTATTCCTTGAAAATTCTTAAGGGGCAAAAGATGTTTATTGTCGCCACTAATGAGATAATCAGCTTTCGCCTCAACTGCACATTCTAAGAATTCATTATCCGGGGGATCTTCTTTTATCAAATCTATTCTCAATCCTGGATTAGCTAAAATAATGGCTACTCTTGTTAGATTATTTAAAAATACTTATTTTTCAAGTTTTTCAAATCCAAATTTAGGATATTCCAATACCCTTGATAATTCGTTTATCAAATCTACGGAAGTATAAAGTTCTATCTCTCCTCTTAGGGCTAATCTATATATGTCCCTTGCTTTACTTTCTGATTTCAGTAAAGAAGAAATCAAAACATTGGTATCTAATACTACTTTTTTCTTGACCACTTAATAGCATCCTCAATATCTTGATCAGTAATTCCAAGTTTCTTAATCTTTTTGTCCAGAGTTGTAACTAATTTATTAAATTCTTCTTCAGGAGATATCCTTGCTTTCTTAAGCACAACTGCACCTTTTTCTTCTGCGAAAAGAACAAAATCCCCTGGAGCAACTCCCAGTTTATTTCTTATTTTTTTAGGAATTGTAATTTGTCCCTTCAGACTTACCTTGCCTGGATAATTCATTCTATCCCTCCTGCAAAAGTAAAGAAGTTTTACTTTTAGAAAAATATACTACAAAAAAAGAAAAAGTCAATTGCCGGAATAGATTATACCAATCTTACCCATCTAAAATCTCCTTTCTTACCATTTACAGAATTTTACTGAGCTCATCCTGATTAGATTGAGAAAGGTTAAACTCTTTTTCCTCCTCTGCTATTTTAACTCCCTTTCCCCGGGAAACAACCTCACCAATTACACTGCACGCTATTTCCTCTTTCTCATAAATTTGACAGAGTTCTCTTGCCTTTTCCCTGTCTATAATCAAAAGCAAGGCTCCTGAAGCAAGTAGTCTCAGGGGATCTAACCCATACAATTTGCAGACTGCCTCTGTTTCCTTTAGGATAGGAATCTTCTTCTTCTCTATCTTCATTCCTACGCCTGAGGCATAAGCCATCTCCCATAATCCCGTCTTTAATCCTCCTTCTGTAGGGTCATGCATCAAATGAACTTTACCCGTTTCACTGGCCAAAAGAGCCTCTTTGACCACACTTATGCCGGGAGAATGAATCAAGTTCTTCATTCTACTCAGCATCTTATCAGAAAATTGCTCTTTTAATTTCTCGCTTTTTTCCTGATAGATAACGTGTGTCCCTTCTATGGCAATGCCTTTAGTAAGAAGAATAGCATCTCCTAATTTTACTCCTGAACCATCAATTAGTCTTTCCCGGGAAACCTCTCCTATCATCTGTCCCACCATCAGCGGCTGATCTACTCTGAAGGTAACTTCTGTATGCCCCCCCACCAGAGAGATTCCCAATGCCTGACAGGCAGAATTGACCTCTTCAAAAATTCTCTTCACTAAAGCTTCAGAGGTCCCTTTTCGAGGAAGGAGCAAAGTAGCTAAAAACCAACGAGGAGCAGCTCCCAGGCAAGCTATATCATTGGCATTAATATTCACGGAATACCAGCCAAGATTGGATGAAGTGAAAGTTATAGGATCGGTCTTTACCACCAAGCAGGTTTTTCCAAAATCTATAACTGCTGCATCTTTGCCAATCCCCGGACCAACAATGACTCTTTTGTCATGAGAAAGAGAGGAAAATAATTCTTCTAGAAACTTAGGGTCTAGTTTTCCTATTGGAAAAGAATTATTTTCCATTGCTCATATTCCCGTATATCACAATACGCAATACGCACGACGCATCACGTCTCTTGTTCTATTAGTCCTCTTATAACAGACATATTCTTAAAATCATCCCTATCATCCTGGCGCGGCGTTTCCATAATGGCAGGAAGATGGGAAAGTTGACAGTGGTTGACTATTCTCCTGAAGCCCTCCAGGCCAATATGCCCCTCTCCGATATGCCAGTGTCTATCAACACGAGAGCCAAGAGGAGTTTTAGAATCATTAAGGTGAATAAGACAAAGCTTTTCCAAGCCGATTAATCTATCAAAATCATCTATAGTTTCCTCAAACCCCTTTGCCCTGGATAGATCATATCCTGCTTCAAAAGCATGAGCTGTATCCAGACAAACGCCAATGCGATTCTTATCTTCTACCTGGTCACTTATAGCCTTAATCTGAGAAAAAGTATATCCTACTTCTGTTCCCTGACCAGCCGCATTTTCTAGAAGAATAATAACCCTATTTCTCACTCGAACAAATACCTCATTTATAGCCTGACTTATTCTAGCCAGAGCTTCACCTTCATCAGAGCTCCCCTTACTGCCAAGATGAATAACGAGGTAGGGGATAGCAAGTATTTCCGTTCTTATTAAATTATCATATAGACTTTCAACTGACTTAGAGTAAAGACTCTCTTCAGGAGAAACAAGGTTGGGAAGATAGGGCATATGTACAAAAACAGGATGAATTTCCTCTTTTGCTATATCTTCCTTAAACATTTTTACTTCATCTTCGATGAATGAACTGCTCTTCCATTGGCGAGGATTATGGGAAAAAATTTGTATAGTCTGGCATCCTAGCCTTTTAGCTCGCTCTGCCACTCTATGAAACCCTCCCCCAATGGATATATGAAATCCGAATCTCATTTCAATTGCCTTCTTATTTTACGTAAAACCCTTTCCTGATTGTAATCAAAAACAGTACAAGAGTCAAAAATCGTCGCTAGTTGCTCGTTGCTTGTCGCTTGTACTCCCTCCCCCCTGAGGGGAAAAAGAGAAAATCGTGAATGATGAATTGTAATTCCTTGTTTGTCATTACGAACGAAATGAAGCAATCCACGAAGCGTCGCGAGATCACCGAAGGGAACCGTAGTAATCTATTGGGGTTGCTTCCTCGCTAACTAGAGTTCGCTCGTCCCAATGACAACAACAATGAACTATGAACAAAGCAGAGAGAAGAAAGAGAATAAGTATCGAGCATCTAGAATCGAGTATCTGACATCGAGTAACAAGAAGATTGATTGACGAGATACAAGCAACGAGCGACTAGCAACGAAAGGTATTGACAGAAAGTGAATTTATGTTATTCTACCAATGGAGGAAAGAAGATGACCAAAGAGCTTGCTTATGTCCTTATCAATCCCTATACTATCCGCAAGTCTCGCACCGGCGGAGTAATTAATCGTCTCCTTTCCTGGGGAAGATTAAATCTTGTGGCAGCAAGGATGTTTGCTCCCAGTAGAAAACTAATAGAAGAATATGCTGAAGCTGTAATGACCTCGGGAGGAAAAGAGGAAAAAAACATAAAGATTATTAAGGAGATTAAAAATTATCTTTTTAGCAATTATCTACGCTGGGAAGAAAGTGATTTTCCTCCCCGGGTTATGCTCCTCCTTTTTGAAGGGGATAATGTTATCGAAGAGCTAAAGAGAGTAGTGGGACATATTACCAAAATCTCCATTGGAGAGACCATACGTGGTACTTATGGTGATTACATCGAAAAAAATGGAAGAATTGCCTACTTTGAGCCAGCTGTACTTATTGGCTCAGATGAAGAGGGAATAAAACAAGAACTTAAAATATGGGCTAAATACTCCAAAACTGACAGTGGAGTTTTAGAGAAAATAGTTAACTATCCTCCTGAAGTCAAATTAGAAAAAACTCTGGTTCTCATAAAGCCGGATAGCTTCCAGGAGCTAAGTTCCAAAGTCGGCAATATTATCGATAGATTCTCTCAGACAGGTCTTTTTATCATAGGAGCGAAGGTAATTCAGATGGGAGTTAGAGAAGCAGAGGAGTTTTATGCGCCCATAAAAGAGAGATTGGCAGAAAAGATGAAAGGAAAACTCCTGAAACAAATCAGGTCTTCCTTGGAAAGTTCACTCGATCTTAAGCTTCCCCAGGGGATAGAAGAAGGAATCGCTGAGGAGCTTAAAGTGTATAAAGCAGAACACGAATTCAACAAAATCATAAAATTCATCTCTGGGATAGACCCCCGAGAAGTTTCTGAAGAGGAAAAGAAAAAGGAAGTTAGGGAAAAATGCTTAGCTTTAGTCTATCAGGGAGAAAATGCCATTATGAAAATCAGAAAGGTTCTGGGAGAAACCAATCCTAAAGAGGCTGATCCAGGAACAGTCCGTAAAGATTTTGGCCTTGATATTATAAAAAATGGAGCTCATGCCTCCGACTCTTCCTTATCAGCCGAAAGAGAGATGAGAATCATTCAAATAGAAAAAGACGATATATCAGAAATAGTAGAAAGGCATTACGGAAGAATCAATTAGACATTCACGACTTAGTTAATTAGGACGCAGATTTTCGCAGTTCTATGTCCAAAAAGAAAATTTCTATACTATAGATTTAACTATCATATCACCAATTTCATCCGTTTTCAAACCACTCTGAGTAGATAAGTCCTTAATCTTGCCCGATGAAAGAGCCCTGGCTATAGCTTTATCCACCAAATCTGCTCCCTTTTTTTCTCCCAGATGCTCCAGGAGCATTCCCACAGCTGAAATAGCTGCAAGGGGATTAATTACATTCTTTCCTGTATATTTAGGAGCAGAGCCATGAATAGGCTCAAACATAGAAACGCCCCCTGGATTAATATTACCTCCTGCTGCTATACCCATTCCTCCCTGAATCATAGCTCCCAGGTCAGTAATTATATCACCGAACATATTGCAGGTAACTATCACATCAAACCATTCTGGATTCTTTACCATCCACATACAGACAGCATCAACAAAAGCATGGTCTTTCTTTATGGAGGGATATTCCTTTCCTACCTCTTCAAACACCCTCTGCCACAGATCATGAGCAAAGACAAGTACATTTGCCTTATCACAAAGAGTAAGTTTGTTTTCTTTATTTCTCTTTTTGGCATATTCAAAAGCATATCTGATACACCTCTCTACTCCCTTTCTCGTGTTTACCATCTCTTGAATAGCAATTTCATCCTCTGTCCCCTTTTTAACAAATCCGCCCATTCCTAAATAAAGTCCCTCTGTATTTTCTCTAACCACTACAAAATCTATATCTTCCGGGCCTTTGTCTTTCAGGGGCGTCCAAACACCGGGATAAAGCTTTACCGGACGAAGATTTATGTACTGGTCGAGTCCAAAGCGAATTTTCAAGAGAATCCCTTGTTCCAGAATGCCAGTTTTAACATCGGGATGCCCTATTGCTCCTAAATAAATAGCATCTACTTCTTTCAATTCCTCCAGAGCAGAACCGGGCAATACCTCACCCGTTCTAAGGTATCTCTCTCCTCCAAAATCATACTCAATAGTTTCGTACTTAAACTCTTCTTTATCAGCCACCACCTGCAAAACCTTAAGTGCCTCTCTTGCTACCTCTGGCCCTATTCCGTCTCCCGGAATGACCGCTATTTTATAATCCTTTACCAACTCCTCCTCCTTCTCAATTTCCTTTATGTTTTTATGCAGTTACATCTTCTCGTCCTTCGTCATCTTATCTCTCAAGGCCTCGAAAGGACCATTTTATATAACGTTTTCACCAGAAATTGCCCCACCAACTCAAAGTCATCTGGGTATTTGTAAGATCGTACTGTGATACTCATGACCTACCTTCCAAAACTAGTTTCGGGTCAATATATTATTAGATGATTAAAGATCTAAAATCTCAACATTTCTATCTTGTTCAACTACAGAAAATATTTTCTTACTTATGTTCAACATAACAACATGCGCATAGGATGAAGAGTTCGATCGAAAGGGTTGAATACAAGTCCCAGAATCTCTAGGGTCACTACGCCCAACAACGCTTCGTCACCTTCTTGACCCAAAATTATTGGTGTGTGAGCTTCCCCTTGCGGGAAGATAATAAAGACTTCTGATACAGACCTTTCAACTGTTGTCCCGTCAGCTAGTGTGAATGACAACTTTCGTTTAGGCTTCAATCCAATCGCTTCCCACGTTGTTTTGGGTAAAAGGGAATAGGTTGTTGCTCCACTGTCTACAAGGAACTTTACATTTCCCTGTTTACCTGACGGCCCCTTCACTTGGCCCTCAATATAAGTAACACCCATAATTTTGTCTCCTTTTTTTATCACAAGTTTTTATTATTTAAATTCCATCTAACGGGCCTACCCAATAAGCGGCAGAAGAAACAAAAATCCCAACAACTCCCGACGATAAGGACGAAATGATTATGATGAGGCCTTTTCTATGCGTTCTGCTACCCACACTTTGATGATGGATTGTCGAGGCACACCCAAACGTTTTGCTTCTTTATCTAATGAGTGGACCATCCACAGAGGGAAATCTACATTTACTCTTTTCTGTTCTTGTTCAGGTCTTCTGGCTTTTGACATATCCAGATATTTGGAAATATCCTTGCCATCATCAAACCTCTTGTCAAATTCGCTAGCTTTCATAAATATCAATTTCCTCCTTTCTGGATCGTCGTACCGAAATAATCCTTATCTTTTCAGCCCGATAGGTAATGACCCCTGACCAATGCTGTCCTGAAATCTTCCCAATTACCAAAAATCTTGGTTCATCGCTGGTTCTTGCGGGAACCTCAATTAAGTCAGGATCATTCCACAATACTTGGGCTTCGCGAAAATCAATCCCGTGTTTTTTCTTATTGCTCTGGCTCTTTTGGGAATCGAATTCAAACTCCATGGTATAATAATTATACCATAACAGTATCTATTGTCAACCGAATATTCTCTTTTGATTCTAACGGGTCTGCGGATAAGCGGTGGAAGAAACCGCAAGCTTGCTTGCGGCGACTGAAGTCCGCTTCAGCTGCTTGATGGACGGCGCGCGAAGCGTTATACAGCAAGCGGCTGGTAATACTCAGGCTATTTTTTGGAACTTTACTCATAGTGTAATTTCTACTTGTTCAGAGTTGGGGGCGAAGATAGAATCATCTTCTACAGGCCCTAAATATAGTTCAATTGCTTCACGAATATTTTTTATTACTTCTCTCCGAGAATTCCCTTCACTTATACACCCTGGAAGAACAGGAACGATAGCAGTATAGCCGCCTTCTTCGCTTGGCTCTAAAATAATTTTTATATGCATTTGCCGTACCTCCTATCTAAATTATAGCATATCAGTTATTGTGTAGCAACGGTTGGCCTGGAAAATTCAGAATCGCAGTTTTTCTTTTTTCATTTTCATAGACTATTTTAGTCTAACGATTAAGATGCCCTCTCTGAAGCAAGCGCAGTTGATGGAGAATTCGGTCGATTGATCGGTTATCTGTTTTTTTTAACCCTTTTGAAATAGACTATTTCTGGGTCATCTTCATCAAGGTTATCTATGAAACCACTTGCCACATATCCCAATTTATTCAATAATCCTTGCATGGGAAGATTTGATTGATTCGTTGATGTAAACAATTTCTCGGTTTTACAAATCAATTCAACATGCTTAACTAATTTTGTTCCAATTCCTTGGCGTCTGTGTTCTGGATAAATGTATAGCATATCAATCATACCATTTGAGTAGAATGTATAATCAAAAACAGTATACCCAACGACTTTTCCATCAATCTCCGCAACAAAACAGACACCTGATTCAATAGATTTTGCAATGAAATCTCTCCGATTCTCTTCATTATTTATTGCAATCTGATCAAAAGAGCAAATTGGCTGAATATCTTCGTTGTTCGCTCGACGTAGATTAATCATCTTCTACTCACATTTTCATACAGAGAAAGTTCGAGCTCTCCGGCATCTTCCCAAATACTTATCTTGTCTAGACTCGATTCATCTAACAGGGGACGATAATGCATATACTCCTAGCGCAGCTGCAATCAGTTGCGATACCGACTTTCTATCTGGTAGGTTTTCCCCGGAAATTGCCCCACCAATTCAAAATCATTTGGATATTTGTAAGATCGTACTGTAATGCTCATGACTTACCTTCCAAAACTAGTTTCGGGCTAAACATATTATTAGGCATTTCCGTTATCGTACTATCGAATTGCTTTTTACAAAATCTATCAGGTCGTCAACCTGCGTGAAGGCCAGACATACCACCGTATCGGCCGCCCCATAGTAGATTGCCATTCTGCCTGTAGGGGCATCACACAGTGCTGCAACCGGAAAAACAACATTGGGAACATCCCCTACGCATTCATCAAGCGTCTGGGGCGAAAGGATGTAGGGCTCTGTTCTGTGAATCACCATCCTGCGCGCTTTGTTGTCACAGCGAAATACTCCGGTGAACTCTCCATTAAACGGAACCACTGCACTATTGAAAATGCTGTTCGAATTTAGAAGCAGGTCTCTTGAAATGATAGGGTTTCGTTTCGATCGCCAAACCACTGTTTTACAGTCTGCCGGTTTTTCTTCCCAGGGAATATTTGCTATAGCCTCCCCTTTGACCGTCTGTTTTTTGTTAACCCTATTCATCTTGGGACTCCTTTTCGCATAGATAATTGATTGGTTTATTACTCCAGTATCATTCAAAAATAGCATGGCAGTGAAGGATTAAATAATACCAAGGACCAGACAGAATATTTTAGGCTAGATGCCATTGAAATGCCTAACATATTATTATGCGGCCACCTAGATTGAATATACTGTACTCTGGTTGCGTCCTCACCAAGAGGACCAACTAACGACCCAGCCGACTGTACCTTTAGGGAGTGTTCGTGCAGGGCAGATTTACATTACCGCAATCCCGATGCAATGCAGATCCTTTAAATGAAAAAGAGAAGCAGCGAAATCTGCTGTGCGCTCTTCTCCTTCATCTCAGGATGACTCAGCGGACAATGATGCGTTCAAGCCCTTTGCCAAGCGCGGAGAACCAGACGCACTTGTGTTCCGTAGCGGCGATTTGTTAACTGCATTTTCCTTTAGAAAAGTTAAACTAATTGGTTGGCAAGGAGCTTGCTTTTCTTTCCAGCCATACGGCCATTTCGCCCGCCCCACGATGGGACCAAGCATAATAAGGTATAGCGGTTAATTGCTTCCTTTGGCCAGTTTCATTCAGGACATCACCTTGTATGATGCTCATTCCTCCTAGAAGGTCTTCCCGATGTTCAATCTTGAATTGGGCCTCATCCGGAATCACTAAATCAAGTACTTTCCCCCCATTATCTGCCCACTCTGCGCAGTAAACAATAGGGCCACGTTCCAGAGCAACTTTACCAATATCATCTTTCACACTCCTGTGCGCCTGAACCCGGTGAACCGGCATAGGCAGATTAAGCTCAATGACATCTCCGGCTGACCATTTCCGATGGATAGTAGCGTATCCTTTGTGTAATTCCGACTGTACCGGCTCCCCGTTTACGCTAAGCGTGTATTGGTTTGATTTCACCTTCAAATAGTGGTATAAATCACTGGGGACTGGTTTCCCTAGAGCCCAACCGGGTATGCGGATCTTCATTGCGAATGTCATGCTACTTTCGGGATCAATACGGATTTCAATTTTTCCGTCCCATGGATAATTGGCCGTCTGGGTGACTTCAATACTTGACTTACCGAAGTGTACATGCGTGGTGCTGGCGACAAACAGATTTACGAACAATGAATCATTGTGTAGCGCATATATATAGTCAGGGACAGACGGCATAAAACGAGTAACATTTGTAGGGCAGCAAGAACACGTGAACCACGGCTTTCGGGTCAAAGCCCCCTGATTGAATGCATATTTACCGTCCGATTCAAGACTATTGGCATAAAAGAAGGTGTCGCCCGTTAATGACACGCCGGAAATCATTCCGTTGTAGAGTGTTCTTTCCAGAACATCAATATATTTGGCATCTCCATGAAGCAGAAACATACGATGATTCCAATAGATGTTAGCAATGGCTGCGCATGTTTCACAGTATGCGGTCAGGTTTGGCAATTCATAGTTATCGCCAAAGGATTCCCCTTTGTGACGGGACCCGATACCGCCCGTGATATACATCTTTTTGGATACTACATTTTCCCAGATTTGGTCAACCGCCTTCAGGTAAAGGGAATCACGCCTGAGTGCTGCGATATCGGCCATACCCGAATACATATAGGCCGCTTTAACCGCATGCCCGACGGCTTCGTTCTGCTCAACAACCGGCTTATGATCCTGGCTGAAACTACCGTACAGTTTATGCTCTTCTGAATTGCCACGCTGATCTAAAAAGAATTTGGCCAAGTCCAGGTATTTTTCTTGGCCAGTGACCCTGTACAGCTTGACGAGTCCAGTTTCGATAATCTGATGTCCGGGAGGTGCAAGCAGCTTATCCGGGCCAAATGTATCGGCAATAAGGTCGGCATTTTTCAAAGCAATATTCAGAAGATTTCGCTTGCCGGTAGCTCCATAATGGGCATAAGCAGCTTCGTACAGATGGCCTGCGTTGTACAGTTCATGGCTTATCTTTAAATCATGCCAGCGTGGCCCCGGCTCCACCCAGGAGGCGGGTGTGCTGTTCGGATTAATCGATTTCCAGGTCGTCAAATACCCATCTTCCTCCTGCGCTGCGGCGATTTTGGCAATGATGTCATCCACATATTGATCGAGCTCACTGTCTGGATTCGTCTGGAGGGAATAGGAAGCACCTTCTATGATTTTGTATACATCCGTATCATCAAAGGGCATAAATCCCTCATACTCACCATCCAACAGCCCACCCGCTCGAGCAAAATTCCGAATTCGCCCTTCCTCTTCGCACTTTTTAAGACCAAAGGGGATCGTAATTGTCCGGTTCGTGCTGACTCGCTTAGACCAGAAACTATCGGTCAACTGGATCTCGGTAAATGGGACCGCTGAGATTGGATATCCGACCTGTTCCAATTTACTTTCCTCCGTGGGCCAATGTGGAGTCTGTCCCAGGGTCGAGGTTGGTGCTACACAAGCACAGCCTGCCATGAGAACAACTACACCGACAAGGCCAATCGCCTGGGGTAACAACCTTCTATAATCCATCATCTCCATCCCTTGACGATAGCCGCCCAACATATTATTTATTATACGTAGTTCTACCATACATACAGAGTATCAATATGTCAACTGAATTTTATGCTTATTTTTCTAATATTTTGCAAAAAATGTTAACAGCAATTAAGAATAAAATATAAAAATAAAATTAAAACTCCTTTAGATTACTTATAGATAAATTACCAGCTACGGATGGCCGAGTATTTTTCTTTCGTGCGCTTTTTGTATGTAACGTATCGCAGGCTACCGAAGTGGCTGATTGCTCGTGAAGTTGGGTGCGAAATGACAAATGTCATTGGTTCTTAGCAAGCACATTACCCAAAGTCATTTGGAATAAACCTAACATTCGAACTCAGCTGCCCGAGCCGCGCAGCGCGTGGGGAGGATCAGATGGAGTGAGTTATTAGATATTTTTACTATTCTTTAAATATTTAGCATCTAACCTATCTTTTTCTCTGCCGGTGGCCTCTTTGTTCTTGATGAGATTTTCTTTGGAAAGGAAAGGGATTTTGATGTTTTCAACTTCAATTTCTTCTTTATCCTTATATGCTTCATTAAACTCAACACCATCAATATAGGTTAGTATATCTATCCGTCGGGGAGCTACGCCTATTTGAAAGATAACCCCTTTTTCGGTAAAAGTTTCTGGATTTATTTGTTCGAGAGGAGCTCCGAATTTAACAAGCGAATTGTATATTTTTTTTGAGTTTTCAGATGATGACTCAACCCATATATCGAAATCTCCGGTTGCGCGAGGATAACCTTGTGCTCCCATCGCATACGCACCAACAATAAGGAACTTCACCTTATTGTTTAATAATATTTGTAACATTTCTTTGTAGTCTTCGTTCAACATATGGAGATCCTCTCAATGACCATAATTCAGCTGTGAGCTCCCATATAAAGGCGATACATTCTTGTGGAGATGCAGCGACAAAAGAGTCATCAATTTTTGACATTCTCTTTAGGCGTGCTTTGTCTCTTAACATCTTCATATTTATATTATACCATATTTTTTCAATTTGTATTTGTCTAACGACAGAGGTCAGATGCCGTAAACTCCAGAGCGAGGCGGCGGGGGTTGCGGTCAGCTGCATCCACCTGTAAAGGAAAGTCGTGTCCTAATCCGTGCCTTTTATCTTCATACCAGGAAAAAGCTTCCTTTAAGTCATTCTCAGCTTCGGGCCTGATAGTAGCTCTATATTTCATTTTTTGCTTACTATTCTCTTAAAAACGTCTTGCCATGGAGAGCCCAAATTAGGATTCTGGTGGTACGCCTTCAATCTTTCATCAATTATCTTCTTCTCTTTTTCAGTTAATTCGACCCGGTCGGCTTGTGCAGCTATCGTATCCCAAATGTCTTCTACCAGTTGAATTCTCTCTGGAATCGATAAATCAAGAGCATCAGTTGCAGTAAATTCTAAATGAGCAGTATCTGTGTCTGTAAAATATCTAACCTTCATCCTTTAATCTGAATTCTTTTCTAGCATCATCAAAAGAAGTTGTCTCTGCGTTGCCTTCTTTTGCTTT
>Ga0307430_1000183_pt1 | contig 62777 bp, 56 predicted proteins | sample SalMarWE160130MG_FD_202159 | JGI IMG/M metagenome (GOLD analysis project Ga0307430, IMG submission 202159) | Salt marsh sediment microbial communities from the Plum Island Ecosystem LTER, Massachusetts, United States - WE1603-130 | ecosystem: Environmental > Aquatic > Marine > Intertidal zone >... | reverse complement strand
ATATATGTAATTTATATTATGGCGATATAAAGTAATATAAAACTTTTTAATAATCCAACAGATATTTGATAATAGTACTTATCAGGCCGTTTTAGAGAATTAAACAGAAAACTATTGAGTAACTATAACGCCATATATATAATTACGATATTATACATTAAACAGTATAAATATGGGGTTTTGCGCAAGAAAAGTGTAACTTGTTTTAGATACAGAAAATCCTTGAGGATTCGGGGCGAGCTCGCGAGTCCCGAATCTTTGATTCGAGGATCCTCGAAAAAGCTCCAGCTTTTTCGGGACGGTCAGTGATAGTAGCTGGTGGGAGCGAGAAATAATGGAATAATGGGTTTCTGATGTTTTCAATTGTAGAGGCGCAGCATGCTGCACCTCTGGCTATTTTTAGGTAATTTCCCATTATTTACTATTGTAAAGACGCGCGAATCGCGTATCCAGGATTTCTGTATTCTGGGACAAATGGAAGCAAGTAATTATAAGTTAGGTTTGAAAGTTTGAACGTTTGAATGTTTGATATGCAATTAAAACAACGTCTGCCAAAGAACCAGTACCAAGTACACGGCACCCGGCACCATCCTCAGCTTCAGCCTTCTTCGTCCGCCGTAGCCTTTATTCACCCCGTATATAATTTTAAGGGTAACTTAACCTCGACTTCTCTGCAGGCCCTGTGTACATCTCACTTTCAGGCCAAATACTTACCTGTACCTGGCTTATATGTTCTTTCCTTAGCATATACATGCAAACCCTTGACTGGCCTATACCTCCGCCTATACACGGGGGTAATTCACCTCTTATTAAGCTGCTGTGGAACGGAAGATTAAGGCGTTCCGTGCATCCCCTTATCCTGAGCTGCCTTATCAGTGATTCAGGATCGACCCTTATTCCCATTGACGAAATCTCGAACGCCGACTCAAGAACGGGATTCCAGAAAATGATATCACCATTTAGTCCCATCCTGCCGTCTTCTGTCACTGTGCTCCAGTCATCATAATCAGGAGCCCGGCCGTCGTGCATTGAACCATCACTCAGTTTTCCTCCTATACCAGCCAGGAATATCGCACCATATTCTTTTGTTGCCTCTGATTCCCGTTCATCTGGAGTTAAACAGGGATACCTCTTAACAAGTTCATCAGCATGCAGAAATGTTATTTCTTCAGGCAGGAATGCTTCGATTTCCGGGTATGTTTCACTTATTATTATTTCAGTAGCTCTTAATGCCTTGTATATTTTCCTTACAGTATCTTTTAAATAATCCATATTCCTGTCAGAGGACAAAATGTGTTTCTCCCAGTCCCATTGATCTACATATATGGAATGAATAGGACTGAAATTTTCGTCCGGTCTTAATGCACGCATGTCTGTGAGTATTCCTTTCCCCGGTTCAACTTCCAGCTCCCTGAGACGGATACGCTTCCACTTGGCCAGGGACTGTACAACAACAGCTTTTCTTTCATCCATGCCCTTTATCTTGAACGATACCGGCCGTTCAATACCGTTAAGATCATCATTGATGCCGGTGCTGTCGAGCACTGCAAGTGGTGATGATACTTTTGTCAAATCAAGCCTCCTGCTAAGTTGAGTTGAAAATGTTTCCTTAACCAGCATCAGGGCTTCTTCTGTTCTTAATAGATCTTCTTTCACTTTACTTCGGTTTATATTATTAACAATAAAATTATTCATAAAAAAAGCCTTCCGTTTCTCCTGGAAGGCTCGTCCCTTTTTCTAATTACCTAACTAAAAAATGGACATAAACCTTCCCCGACAATAATTATTATTGAAATTATTATTAGAAAATTTTATGTCTGCTATATGAAACATGCTATAATCAATATTATAGTTTACAAAATTAATTGAATAAATTTAAAAACAAAATAATATTAAGAATAAAAGTGAAAAAGATTAATATTATATGGATTATTGGAACCGAGCAGCATGAGTTTGCTGCAAGCAAACGAATGCTGCGAGCTCGACGAAAGCCGAAGGGCGTGGATCTGGAGATCCACACCATCGGGTGAGTCAATATAGGAATAATGGAATATTGGATAAGTGGATTAAGAAAAGGATTCCTTTCTAAAACAAATCCAACGAATACAGAAAATACAATGTAGAGGCGCAGCATACTGCGCTTCTGTGTATTTTTTTACAGTTTCCAAAAATTTGCAATTGCATAGACGCGCGAGTCGCGCGTCTCTAATTCCTGTCATGCCTGACAGCTGATTGAATTAAAAACAATTGACTGATTCCGGGCAATTATCTAAATTGCATTTTGCTATCGATGGATAAAGAAAATTAAAGGTGTATATACACCTGCTTTAATGGCTCATTTACTATGAGGACAACTCTATATATAGGATTAGTTCTATTTTCTTTCATTCAGGCATGTGGGTATAAATCTAATTATCAAGATATAAGAACACATAATAAGTTAGCGGAAGACAACCATGAGCTATCAAAAGAAAAAGAAATAATTAATCCTGATGGGCAGATCTTACTAACCCGTATACTACCGCCACAGGGATTTCAAAGAAATAAATCAACCGAGAATTCATTTGCTTTCTATTTACGTCATTTGCCTTTGCAACCTCATAATTCTGAGTTTAAGCTCTACAACGGGAAAAGAAAACCAAATTATGGTATTTATGACGCTGTGGTGGACTTGGATATCGGAACAAACTGCAGATTCATCCAACACTTATGCAGACTTCTGGAAATACATGGAGATTATATTCAGTTATGCAGGTACTCTTTCGCTCTCAGAAGAACTTAAACCGATAGGCATAGATGAAATGCAAATTGGGGATGTATTTATTCAGGGAGGTTCTCCAGGACATGCTGTTATTGTTGTTGACATGGCCATAAATGACACAACAAATAAAAAAATCTTTCTTTTAGCTCAAAGCTATATGCCAGCTCAGGAAATTCAGATACTGAAAAACCCTAATGATGAAACAATTAGTCCATGGTATTCAACTGACTTTATAGAAAAACTTGTAACCCCTGAATGGATTTTTAAAAAAACTGACTTAAAACGATTTGAAGAATAATACTGTCGACTAGGTAAGATTAAGGTATTTTGAAATGTTTAGAGTTTAAGTGGTTTATTCGTTAAGGAAGTTGATAGAATAAAGTTTATAAAGTTGATAAAGTAGAGACGTAGCATGCTGCGGCTCTTTGTATTTTGACATTTTCCTAATATTTACTATTTGTAGAAACACGTAATTCGCCCTTCTTTGATGCAGCTCGTGCATAACAGCTGATTGAATTAATATTGCATTATTGATTAAGCTACAAATATACTCAACTATAAGACGTGTATTAACAACATAAATTATTGAGATAGGAGAAATAAACGTAACAGGTACACATACAGAAATCTTAGCAACCATTTAGATAATTAACCTGCCTAAGTATCGAGTTATGAAACATTATTTCAATAAATTATGGGTTATCATCACAGTTATTTTAAATGTAGTTTTCGTGATATTATTCTTCCCGTTATCCTTGAAAAGAGTCGGTACTATAAAGGCTATTGTCTTCACTCTAATAGGTCTTCTTATTATTTGGATTGTCTATTTTGTCAGAGCATATATATTCAGTAAATATTTTGGTGAAAAAGACAAAAATGGTAAATAGAAAATTGATAGTAATGAATGACTTTTTAATCCATTTGAATTGTTTGATTGTTAAATTGTTGAATTGGAACGTGCTATACAATAACAATTCAACAGTTTAACACTTCAACAGTTCAACTTCAAAAAAGCTTGTTTTCTGGTTCCTCTTGAACAGCTCAGATATTATTCCTCAATCAGATATATATGATTCGTCTTCACCCTGTAGAGCATCGGCACTACGGTGACTTTCCGGTACTTAAGCCTGAGGCGCCTGGTTTCTTTAAGGACAAAATCAATTTCATTCTTTATCTCATAAATTGGTTCTGACTGGTAGAAATGCTCCTCGGCAAGGTATTTTTCCCATCCTCCGGTATCAACAAGGCCCTTAATAAATTCATCCTTTTTTGACATCAGGTTTATCATTGCACAGTTGGTATGGCCCAGCACAATGATATACTTTATGCCTTCAACGGCAATGGCATATGAAATATTGAATTCAATATCCCTCATATTGGCACCCCCCGTACGCAATACATAAGTGAAATTATTAGGTATATTCAAGACCTGGCGGCTGTCCATACACATTCCGATAAGCAATTCGGCCTTTTTATGTTTTTCAAATTTACGGCCCAGGTTATTGTATTCGAGGAATAAACCGACAGGTGTATTACGGTATTCAGGGAATATATCTTCACTGGTTTTTATCTCAATTAATGGTTCCATGATAATATGTTTTAGCAGGTAACATCGTGGTGAGTTAAAAAGTTTAGCCGGGTAAAAGTAAATATTTTATCCTGTTTGACAAGTTTGAACGGTTTGAGTGTTTGAATTAATTGTATATTAGTTTTTTGATAAGAGCTTAACAGGTAATTACATTCAATATTTAAGTTTATTAAGTAGTTAAGCGTAGTATTTAACAATCATAAGGAGGATAAAAATGAATATAACACTTACTCTTGAGCAGTTGCTGGATACTTTTGAGAGATACAATCTCGACATATGGCCAATGCAGATAATTGCCTACGTGCTTGGTATTATTGCGGTTTTCTTTGTCATAAAGCGAACAGGGTATTCAAGTAGAATCATTATAGGTATCATCGCATTTATGTGGCTCTGGGCAGCAATTGGATTTTACCTGCTCTACTTCGGTCCTATTTACAAAATTGCCTATATTTTTGGTGCATTTTCTGTCATACAGGCTGTTCTTTTCCTTGCAGGCGTGTTCAAACCAAAAATATCGTTTGGCTTCAGGCGAAATGTGTTCTCAATAACAGGTCTCCTGTTCATTGCATATGCTATGATTGGTTATCCTGTCATAGGGTATTTTGTGGGTCATTTATATCCGCAATCACCTGCTTTTGGGCTGGCACCCTGTCCGGTTACGGTCTTCACATTCGGTTTGTTATTAATGACCAATAAGAAGGTGCCGAAAATTTATCTTATTATTCCACTGCTATGGGCATTAGGTGGATTCATGCCCGTTTCTGTTGGTATCGTTGAAGATATTGGACTTATCGTAGCCGGGGTTCTTGGAACTGCTATGATTATATACAGGGATAGAAAAAAGTCTTAGTTTAATAAATTGACGAGTTGCCTGATACCTGGCAGCTCCGATACTTATTCACCTGATTTCTTTATTCCCGTACTACCAGTATCTTTTTATGGATCGATGATTTCTGGCTTCTATTATTAATTATTATGTGGTATAATCCCGTTTTTAAATCACTGATGTTTATGGATTGATTCCACCTGGCATTATTTCCATTGCCAACAATAACGCCAGCATTATTATAAATCGTGTAATCAAAATATTGTCTAACAGAAGTACTTTTATTAATAATATAAATGTAATCCGCAGCAGGGTTGGGATAAATCAAAACAGTGGTATTTTCATTATTTTCTACGGATAATACATTAGCCCTGGAAAATGTAACCTGGTTAACTATCCGCTTCCGGAATTCATTATAATTAATATCGAAGGCTGCACCCACCGTAAAAACATTTACATCGGAATCAATAGAATATTGCCTGCTTACTGAAGCCTGTTCACCCGCAGGCATAGTTGTCTGAAATTTTTGACCATAGTTAAATCCTATATGCGGGTAAAAAATGAAATCCAGTTCCGAATCCATGTTAAAATCTGCAGATTTGTTGATGGTATAATTTACATCAACTCGTCCCGCTTGCCAGAAATCATCATTTGTATTGATTTCGATTGTTGGTAGAGAGATATCTTTGTTTGTTATCAGGATGTTCTTCTCTTCGCTCTTTATCAGCACATTATCTATATTGTAGCAGTTAAAAATGAGTACTGCATCTTTTATTTCTACTGTATCAAAATCAAGTGAATCTGTGTGGTATGAATTTACTGTATGAGTCTGATAAATAAGGTTATTGTCTAGTAGAATGTCAATCCGGTCTATCGTATCGTTCGTGAAAACTTCAACAGGTACTTTATCCTGATATATTTCTGAAGATTGTGGCTGAGTTATAATTGCCGACTGATACGCTTTTAATGATTCCCAGGCAGGTCTTAATTCTCCAATAGTATCATCAATGCCTGTATAGTTGATAAGGCCGAACCATTCTTCCACATTGTCATCGTGTACAAATTCATTTCCGGCCTTCCACCATCCATCACTGTAATTGAAAACACAGGAGCCACCAGCTCCGCCATCGACCAGGGATTTATACATGTACAGAATTCCTTCCTGTTGTTCGGTCAGGCTGTTGCCGCCATAGCCCCAGTTACCCGGGCCTGTTGGTGAAACCGACAGTCCATACTCGGTGATAATCAAAGGGTGTCCGGTCACATTCAGTTCGTTCAGATATTGAATATATTCCCTGTAACCATGTAGATAGTTGATAGTGACAGGATTATATATGTATGCATTATAGGCACTGAAATCGAATATATCGGGATCTATATAGGTGCCGTTACAGGTATTTGCTATGCTTACGGGCCTTCCCGGATGTTGTGTATGAATAATGTCGATGAGTTCGGTCCAGAGCTGTACCGTTTCATTGTAACCCGCTTCGAAGATTGTTTCAGGCAAGGGTTCGTTCATCACTAAATAAGCTATTATGTTATCATAGTTTTTTGAGTAACTGAGTACACTGGAAATAGTACTTTTTGCCTGGTTAACAAAAATTGGGTCAGAGAAATCTCCATGAGGATCCACCCATATTCCCATGATTATTTTAATATTATAATCCTGAAGCAGGCTAAGTTCCTGATCTGTAAATGGCGCCCAGGTACGGATTGTATTATACCCTGCGGATAGAATTCGTTGTATATCGAAATGTAATTGTCCGGGATTGAATGTTTTTTCCCATGGCAACTCTCCCGGCAGGGCACTTACCTCGTAGCCAATTCCTTTTACAAAAAACTTTTCACCGTCCAGGTAAAAGAAACCATCCTTAATTTCCAGTTGCTGACCCCAGGCTGTAATTCCGAAAAACAGATAGAGACAAATAAGCTGTATATAATTCCTGATCTTCATTGTTTTTTTATAGCGTAGATGTATGAACACCTGTGGCTATTATTTTTCTTATAAAGGCATCATACCGCTCCTGGATTTCACCTTTGAAATTCTCATCATTCAGATGAGTTTTCATAAAAGCATCCGGATCTTCCTTTTGATCATCAGGTAAAACCAGTCCGACCGGGAATGCCTGGCAAAGAAGGCATTTACCATTCAGCATTTTTTCCACTTCCTTGAAAACCAGGCCATGTCCGAATTTTTCATCTTTTCTCTTGTAAGTGCTTCCGCAACAGGTAACAAAAATTAATTTATTGATGCTTTCATGGTACTTCTTAACAAAACAGCGAAGGGGAGGTATAAATTTGCCCATCCAGATCGGGCCACACAGGATTACATAATCGTAGTCTTTTATATTGCTTTTTAATGGTTTAATGCCCAGGTGTATATTCATTAAAAACAGTGTAAATACATTTAAACGTGGTTTGATTTCTTCAATTTCGCATGAAAGATTCCGAGAAATTTTTTCAGCCAGGTATTTATTACTGCCTTTGTTTGAATAATATACTACAATTGTATTCATAATCATACTGTCTGGTTAGTTAGTAAATATTTTAGTACTTCAATATTTCACCTTAACTATCTTTCCTCACATTTAAAGGAATTGGAATATTTATTAATTTTACTTTGATACCTTTTCTTAAAAAGTAAATTTCCCACAGTACCGAAATTAATCTCATCGAAGTTTTTTTGGATGAATTCCTCATTTAATTCTGTTGAATAATTCACAAATTTACCGGCAACATTGCCTGAAATATCTGAATTTATGTCAAAAAGCTGGATGGGTGTATTACAATTAAAATCAAATGATTTAAAGTCAATAAATTTTACATCTTGCCCCAGGCTGGTTCGAAAAAACATTTTACTATTTGTAAGATCATAGACTACAGACCACCTATTATTTCCCATATCCATTTCCTTTAATATCGAGAATACATAATTTACCACGGGAATATCAGTTTTTTCATTGTATTCATCAATTTTTTTTGCAGCAAGCATAAAACGCAAATCTTTGGATGTATAGTCATTCTCCAGCATTTTATTATATATGCTGTCATTATCTGGCATTAGCTTCAATTCTTTATCATAAGCCCTGTTGCATAATACCTTGACGGGCATTTGCTCGCCTTCATAAATATTCGTTTTATCATTTAAAAACTCAATTACAGCTGTATTTCCATTTTTATCCCCAACAAAATAATGCCATTGACAGTGTCCGTCAATTATAATTTTGTCCAGGATATCAATTACCTCTTCAGTTGTTCTGAAATTATCCAGAACGTATTGCATGAAAAAATGATGATGAAATGCTGGATTTTGAGATTTAAGCCAGCTTGTTCCAAGCAAAGTCATCTCACCTATATATAATCCCTGATCGTTCATTCCTCCATCAATAAAATCCTTTCCCCATGTGTTGTATGTTACAGAACCGTATTTTGATATCCACTGAATTCTCGTATTTTTCTGCTTCTTTGCACACATACAGGTAAAATCCGTCCAGCTAATGCTCTCCTTTCTGACACCACGTTTATTAATAAAGACAGCTCCCGGGACTTCTATATAATCATCCAGGTTATGTCCTATTATGACAGTATCATTTTTATTCAGAAGGAATGTAGAGCAGGCAGAATTATCTTTAATGCTGTAAAACCGTTCGGAATTACAATAGCACAGGTAACATATGAATAACACTACTGCAATTGAAAATCCAAGTAGAACTTTACTTTTCATAATGTTGATGCGATTAATCCCATTGTGCATAATAAAACTATAATGATCACTAATGCAATAGATATAATGTTCCATGCCTTTTTTGGCTTGATGTACCAATAATTCAAAAATAATGCGAATAACAAAGTTTGAGGCAGGACTTCAAAATATCCCTTTAATTGATCAACTATAGGTATTTTGGTATAGATCATTCCCTCTATTGAACCAGGAGCGGGTCCTGTTGTTGACAAAATACACAGGCCAACTATTAATACCCATAATTTTAACCATCCATACTTTTTATGAAGGAAACTATCTTTAAAAAACCAGAGAACGACTGAAAATATAAATCCACGGATAACATTAAGCATTGGGCCGGCTGCAACCCATGGAGAATCAACTGATCGCATAAGATAGGACATTGGAGGATTTTCAAAAGCCTCTTTATAGTCAAGAAGAATTGAAGCAATTAATCCCATTATAAAGTAGGAAATAACATGAGATGATGTCACTCTCCAGAAGAAGGTACTGAATTTCAATTTTTCCATTTCCATATGTTTATTGTTTAGTTTTATGTTTATAAATATTGGTCCATCTTGCAAAAAATCAGAAACACTTATCCAGGTGATCACTTACAATATTGGCAAATCGTTTTCTTATACTTCTTCTATATTTGATACTGCTCTGTTCAGAAACTGGTTAAATGGATATTGTGTGTGAAATATATCCATAAGATTTTCAAATATTGCACTCTCAAGCCAGAATGAATTTTTCACAGGGTAGGCCACTGCATAATGTTTATTTTTCAACAGATCAATATCCTTAAAGTCTTTTGGAAAACCTTTTGGTGCCAGTGTCAATTTTTCTCCATGAATTTCAGGGAAATATTTTCTGAAATTGCTATTGTTGATGATCCGTTTATACTCTTCTGTATTTTCATAAATCTCGGTTCTGATAGCTTGAAGTATATTTGATTCAGGCATATAAATTCCACCACCAATGAACGATTTGTCAGGTTCAATATGAATGTAATACCCGGCATAGGATCTTTTGCGTCCTCCTTTTGCCATGAATGCTCCAAAATTTGTTTTATATGGTTCTTTGTTTTTTGAAAACCTGACATCTCTGAAAATCCTGAAAATACATTCTTTCGGAGATGTTACGTCAATGTTCTCATCCAACTGTTTCAGTTTTGGAAGTAGTATTTCTATGAATTGCTCAATCCCGGCTTTTGCCTGCTGGTATCTGTCATTGTTTTCTTTAAACCAGATCTTATTGTTGTTAAACTGCAGGTCTATCAAGAATTCAAAAATCATTTTAAAGTCCATAGTCATTGCGTTTTATTTTACTTCTATAATTATCCATTTATGATTTCCTGTCGGAAGAGAAAGCAGGAGTGCCATCAAGACAACAATAAAGGGGATACTAAGAATCATGGTTATGACTAATTTTAATCGTTTCGGAGTCTATTCATGTATCTTAAAAAATGATATGTTAATTTGATTTATCGCTCGTATATCCCTTATTTCTCCACCGGATTTCTTCGAGTCTGGTTTTTGAACCTGGATCAAGCGAAAAATTTTTTACCAGTATCTCGCATGGATAATCATTACAAAATGCGCAACTATCAATATTTTTCCTGACTGCACATTTCCTGATTTCACAGTTTAAGCATCCAGTAAATATCCTCCCGGTATTGACCCGGCAACCATCACAGTCTGTAATATCTTCAGGCTGCAGGGTCATCCCGTATAGTTCAGAACATTGTTCGGCTATCGATTCTCTCATAGTTAGTTGTAGTGATTTATCCTTTTCCAGTGTAGCCAGGTGAATAGGACATGTATCACATGTCAGGCCGCAATATGCTAACATTTTTTCCATTTTCAAAGATCCTGCTTTTTAATAGTATAATGCAACTGAACATCCATACAGAATGCATGGCCCATGAATATCCTATATCGCACATAATGCAAAATAATTATTTTTTCTCGTCTTGAACGAATATAGGCTTTTACTATTAAAAAAAAGAACCCACTCCCTGCGGAGTGAGTTCTTTCTTATTATTTTAGAAACTTACTTGCGACGTGTGCTGCCTGTTTTCGACTCTCTTGCATTTGAACTTTTATTAGCAGTATTAGTTGATTTTTTAACCTGGTTGCTTCTGCGGCTTGTATTGCTGGATGTCGAAACAGATGATCTTGAACTTCGTGCAGGCTCTTTACTTTTAACCGTCGCTACTTGTCTTGAAGCGCTCCTTCCGGAGACAGCAGACGACTTACTGCGAGTGGCAGCTGTACTCTGAGTTGCAGTTGTTGTTGCTCTGCGTGTAGTGATTGAGCTATTGGTTGCAGAACGATTTGCAGTTGATTTACCGGCTGCAGTTGTGCTTGTCCTCCTTGTTGCGGAAGTGGAAGCATTCCGGCTTGCAGATGGTTTTGCAACAGTTCTCTGAGTTGTAGTTGTTGTCGCTCTGCGGGTAGTGGCAGTACTCTGTCCCTGGGATGAGTTCCTTCCGTACCTGTCAGCAGTGGACTCATTCGTTCTTCTTGAGTCTCTTGTGCTGGCATAGAGTGCTTCTCCGTCTCTCCTCTGTTCGGGTCGTGAGTAAGTAGATCTGTATCTGCCTTTATTAATATTCACTTCCACTATTGGAGAGTATGTACGTATCCTGCTGCAGTAAAAGTTGTTGTACCTTTTATATCGGAAGTGGTTCCAGTGGCGGTAATGCATGTAGTAGTAAGAATACCAGTTATAATGATATCCATAGTAGAAGTGCCAGTAGTAGGGGCTCCAGGGGTTCCAGTAGTCAGGGTAATAGCCCCAGTACCATGACGAATGCCAGACTACATAAGTGGGATGGTATATGTACCTTATCATCGGCCAGGCAGCAATGTCATAATAGGTGGTTGTGACTACAGCCACATTAGCCCTGTTGACTGATCGGACCGTGTATCCGGGATTGGGCGTCTCAGCATATATAGGTTCAATTATATAATTCCTTCCATACAAAGCCTCGTCCCCAATCAGCTGTATTTGCACTTCCCCGTTACGTAACTTCTCTACAGTAAACACAGCCACATCCTGACTCTCATTCTGTGTCAGTAAGGCCCTTAATACTAGAGTATGAACGTTTCCATCAACATAATCAGAAATCGTTATATAGTCAACCATGTTATCACCATTCAGGTCGAGGTTGTTTATCCTGGAATTCTCGTCATTCAGACTTCTTTCAAAACCTTCAAGTGTTTCAGATTCCTGGAACAATTTCATCACAGCATAAAGGTTGAGATTGTCACCCGGCAGACCGAGATATTCATCCGGCCAGTCCTGGGCTCCCAGTGCGCTCCATCCTGTTATCAGGAGTGCGAGGATCGATGTGATAATTAATTTTTTCATCTCTTTAAGTGTTAGAAGAATCATCTCTTCGTAATATTAACATCAAAACCCGTACCATAATTTGCATTTTCAGATTATATGGGGGCTTGAGGACCTTGTGGCAAGCTGTCCTTGCCTTTAGGATTTAATGTTTAATTTGAATAATCGTATAAACAATCCTGAAATGCTTATCAGGAACATTAATGTTGAAATTCAATGCACGGTTAGCGATATAAATAGTTGGCAGCCCCGAGTACTCGTGGTGGCTGGTATTTGCCTCGGTTCTTGTCTGGCCGCACCATTACTGTCATATCGTCGAGCATTTTATTAAGGTTTATAATACTGGGGTTCATTTTTACTAAGTTATATCTTCTTGTGTGATCTTCCAATCATTAGGCGATCCGCAAAAACGATGACATGAAAATGCAATATACCGCTTGCTAGGTGGGCGTGCATTATTTTCTTACCGTTAATTTGTAAATAGAGAATCCAAGTATGCTTCCAAGAATAGTTGTCATTATGAAAATTGGAATAAGGGATTTTGGATCATTCCATCCGATTATAATTGCACAAGGTAATAGCACCATGTAGGAGATGATAACCCCCTTAAGAATTGGATTAATCCTTAATTCAACCTTGGAGACAAGGAAGCCAATGATAGCAAACGTTTTATTTTTGTTTTTCCTTTAAAAGCCTTGTAAGTGATATATTGTAAAATAAAAACCAATTAAGTCAATTACTAGCACAACTATCATTACTGCAAACATTGGAATAAGTGGCTTAATTACTTTTTCTATGCCTATATCGGCAACTGAGCAGCCAATAAAAAGGAGTGAGCCCACCGGTGGTATTGTCAGGCAGTCAATCCGGGTATCCATGACTAATCCGGCAGACTCCCTGAAATACAAATAATCATATTAGTTTGTGTATGGCCTGTCAGCATACAGATACGAGACCGAGTTGATCTCCTAGCCCGTTCCTTTACATGATACCAGAGCTATTTTCAAATTATTCATACGCTCGCATAGGTCGACATTTTCAGCGAATTCGGGCTTACAGGTTTATCTTCTTTTTTTCTTTGGAAATATCTTATTAAATTGTAAGATGGTATTATTGGCGAAATAACCCCAAAGGGAACCCGATACTTATTATCCAATTTTTTAATCATTATATACAAGAATTATGAAATCGAAGAACTCTATGGACCGGAGAAAATTCATTAGTTCAGCTGTTACCACGGCTGCGGCCATTACGGTGGTTCCCAGACATGTACTGGGCGGAACGGGATATGTCCCACCTTCCGATAAAATAACAGTTGCCAATATAGGTTGCGGCACCCAGGGTTTAAGGGAGATGCCAGGGCTACTACAAAACCCAGATATACAGGTTGTTGCTGTTTGTGATGTGAATAAATTTACTACCGATTATCTGGACTGGTCTCCAGAAGGTCTTCGAAACTCTATTCGTAATACACTTGATGCTCCTAACTGGGGTTCCAATTACCAGGGCATCCCTGGAGGAAGGGACATAGGAAAGGAATACGTCGAAACATATTATCGCAAAAATCAAACTTCAGGTACCTATAAGGGATGCAGCTCGTATGAGGATTACCGGGAACTGCTTGAAAAAGAACCGGATATCGATGCCATTAAGATCATGACCCCGGATCATCATCATGCATATCTTGCGATTGCAGCCATGAAGAAAGGCAAACATGTGATCACGCATAAACCCATTGCCAACCGTATGTCTGAGGGAAGGCTCGCTATTGAGACAGCAAAAAGTTCAGAAGTGAAGACACATTTGCTGGCCTGGAGTGAAAGACCGGAATATGGATTGGTTCTGAAATGGATCAATGATGGAGTAATCGGCAATTTAAAAGAGATACATAACTGGTCATACCGTCCGGTATGGGAACAATGGCCATCCCGGCCCAAAGAATCCAGGCCCATACCAAATGGCTTCAATTGGGAGTTATGGTTGGGACCGGTATCCGATTTACCCTATCATCCTTACTACACTCACAATCGATTCCGCGGATGGTATGATTTTGGAGGCGGGAGCATTGCAGACATGGGACATTACAGTCTCTTCCCGTTATTCCTGACCTTTGGGATTGATACACCTCCTGTCAGTGCGAAAGCATATGGGACCACCCATCGATACGTTGACGGCAATACCTATAAATGGATTGAGAATGATGTTTCATTTCCTTTATCAAGCTTGATACAGATAGAATTCCCGAAACAGAAAAATCTTCCTGCTTTTGATCTTTTCTGGTATGATGGAGGTATGAAGCCCTTTATCCCTGACGAACTCAAGGAGGATAAGCGTGATATGCCAGAGGAAGGAATGATGTTTGTAGGTGATAAGGGAAAAATACTGGCAGGATTTCGCGGTGAAGATCCCGAGATCATTCCTTACAGACTTATGAAAGCATATCAGGGAGAAAAGGAACTTCCTGAAAGAGAGCGTGGACCTCGCTCAAATACCTGGGCGGCAGCAATAAAAGAGGATAAAGAGACACCTGGTAGCTTTAAATATGCTGGTACGGTCACCGAAGCCATCAACCTGGCAGCTGTCGCTCTGCGAGCAGGTAAAAAGGTAGAATATGATTCTAAGAGTATGAAGATCACCAATGATGAAGCAGCCAACAAATATTTGACACGGGAATACAGAAAAGGCTGGGAACTTTAAATAAACCGGAATTATGAAGAATACAAAAAAGCATTATTCAAGAAGAGGTTTCATTGAAAAAACTGTCTTACTGGGTGCGGCCGGACTGCTTGCACCTGCTTTGGATATACAATCAAAAGCCATGGCAACCCCACGTATGACGCACGATGATATTTCACTTGCCCAATGGGCACTGGTACAGGAAATAAGGGATGGGAAATGGAAGAACCTGGATTTTCCACGAATTGCCAGAGAAGATTTTGGATTGAACGGGATTGAATTTGTGAATACACTGTTTGAGGTGCCGACCGTAGACTATCTCAATCAATTGAAAAAGAATGCAGATGACCATGGGGTAAAGATGGTATTGATCATGATTGATGCAGAAGGAGATGGCTGTGAACCTACACCTGAATTGAGACGACAATTTGTGATCAATCACAGGAAATGGATTGATATCGCGCATTATCTGGGCTGCAAAGCCATACGAACCAATTGCAGGGGGCCGCAGGACGTGGATAAAGACGAGGCCTTGAAGTGGGCAGCAGAATCATACAACATGCTATTGGAATATGCTGTGCCGGCAGGAATTAGTGTATGTATTGAAAATCATGGAGGAGTTTCAAATGATTCTGATTGGATGATAGCTCTCTTGAAAGAGGTGAATAACCTCTACTTCGGCTCCTACCCCGACTGGCGAAGACCATCAGACGATTTCGATAATGTGGATTATCTCGAAAAGATGCTGCCCTGGGCGGTGGGAATGTCTTATCGCAACCAGCCAACAGAAGAGCTGACGGCAAAAATGATAAAATTGTGTCATGATGGGGGTTACAGAGGATGGTACGGGATCGAATCAACTGGGAGAGATGCCATTATGCAGGGTAAGGAACTTCTGAAAAAATATCTGGAACTCTGATTGGAGGTTGAGATTGGTCCGTCAGAAAAGAGTTACTGGGCAAATTGCATTTAGTTTCGAGATCTCGGGACGAGCTCGGCGAAGCCAACCGAAGACCCGCTGAGCGGAGCTGAACTCGGCGAAGCTAATGTGCCTGAAGCTCTTTCTTCACCTGCTCTATATTCATATCCATAATCCATATATCACAATTCCCGAAACTGCCTCTAGTGAAGGCAACTCTATTTCCATCCGGAGCCCAGCTTACGCCTTCATTATGCAGCTGGGGGGTGACTGCTAGAGGAAGTGAAGTTCCCCCTTCAGAGGGCATGATATAAAGTCCCAGATATCCGCCTTCTAAAGATGCATAAATCAGCAGCGAACCATCGGGAGAAATAGCAAGATGGCGATAAAAATTTTCATGATGCCCGAGGATTTGTTTTTTTTCTATTCCATCCACAGAGATTTTCCAGATAGTTGATTTCCTGGATTCCCTGTCCAACATTGCTATCAGGACATTCTTCCCGTCAACAGACCAGCATCCGGGAAGGGGCAGCAAACCTTCTTCACTAAATATTTTCTTAATGTTACCGGTTTTAATATTATAAATACACAATGACACTGTGGATCCTTCCAAAAATGCAATTTGTGAGGCATCGGGGGACCAACAGGGAAGTCCACCATTTATAATGTGAATTGAATCAGGAAGGAATTTAATTGGAGGTCCTCCTTCAACCGGTATCATTTTAATACTCTTACCGGTATCTGCATCAAAAACAATGAAGCTGTTATCAGGTGACCATTTGGGATGCTCAGCAACACCTTTAAAAATCTGTTCTGCTCCTGTTCCATCTTCCGAAACTTTCCATAAGCCGTTTTTTCCGATTGTATCATTCATATCTGTGTGTTGGTAAATAATAGATTTCCCATCGGGTGACCATGTGGGAAATCCCTGCTGAGCTGAGTCGAAAATCAATTGTTTGGCTTTGAACATATCCTGGGCATTAAGACTGATAGTCCAAAGCCCAAATAATACAACAATTAATGTAAGGTACTTCATAGTCTTTTATTCATAAATGGTTTTTACAATTGTTTACAAAGTATGTGTAAATGTACAATTACATATATATCTTTTATGTCATTATTGAAAGGTACATTTATATCTCTTATATTTAAGTGTATGCCTACCATTGTCAGGCTGTTTTTTATCTTCCGTTTCCTGATTAATTTCATCATTATTCAATATGTCATCAATTGGATTCTTAAAGTTACTAATATTTGTCTTAGGAACATGTGTATATCGCTCTGTTGTTGTTACTCTTATGACCCAGGAATTCCTGTATGAGGTTTAATATCATCTATGTATTAATGTCTTCCTTTGAAATATCAACCAGGTTCCTGCCGGTAAAGTAGTCCATGGAATCACTTGAATAACCTGGGAAGTTGATAAGGTTGATAAAGTTGATAAAGTTTATAAAGTTGGTGGATTATGTTTTTATAGGATATTTACATGCCCTGTGCATCATAGCTTGCCAAATATTGCAGGTAGCCACAGGCTCAAATCGGGCAGGTAAGTTACAAGAAGCAGCACAATTATCATTACTGCAAACATTGGAATAAGTGGCTTAATTACTTTTTCTATGCCTATATCGGCAACTGAGCAACCAATAAAAAGGAGCGAGCCCACCGGTGGTGTTGTCAGTCCCACGCAAAGGTTCAGAACCATTATTATACCGAAATGTATGGGATCAAGGCCAATCTCAGGCCCGGTCACTATAGGCAGGAAGATGGGAGTGAAGATAAGCACTGCAGGTGTCATGTCCATGAAGGTGCCGACAATAAGCAAAATAAGGTTAATTATGAGAAGTATAATGAATTTATTGGACGACAACCCAAGTAATGCATGACTTATTTCCTGTGGTATATTTTCATATGACATTACCCATGACAGTCCTATTGATGTTGCAACCAGGAATAAAACAACAGAACTTGTTTGTACTGATTTAAGGACCAATGCGGGAAGGTCTTTTATCTTTATCTCGCGGTATATTGCTCCAAGGATAAGTGTATATAATACTGCTACAGCTGAAGCTTCGGTTGCAGTGAAAATACCGCTTGTAATGCCTCCTATAACAATTATCAGAAGCAACAGGCTTGGTATGGCGTCCATGAATATGATGACTGCACGTTTCAGGCTTGTTCGTTCTCCCGCGGGATAATTCTTCCTGTATGCCATGGCTGCAGCAACACCCATCAGGAAAAGTCCGGTTAATATTCCCGGTATATAACCCGCAAGAAAAAGGGCTGCAACTGAAAGGCCACCACTGGCCAGTGAATATACTATGAGGATATTACTTGGAGGTATTGTCAGTCCGGTTGAGGAGGAGCTGATATTAACCGCAGCAGCAAAAGAACGGTCATATCCTTCATCTGCCATTTTACCGGTCATGATAGTGCCAATGGCACTGGCCGATGCTGCTGCTGATCCCGAGATGGCACCAAATAGCATATTAGCCATGATATTCACAAGGGCAAGACCACCGGGCAACCTTCCAACAAGCACCTTAGCAAACTCTATCAGTCTGTGGGCTATGCCGCCTTGATTCATTAGCTGGCCTGCCAGTATAAAGAAGGGTATAGCCAGCAACGGGAAACTCTGCAAACCGGTTGACATTCTCTGGGCAAGGGTGGTAAAGGCCGGTAAAGGCAATATGCTTACAAGCATGGTTAGAATAGCACTGATGCCTATACTGTACGCAATTGGAACACCTATTGCCAGCAGCAAAAAGAAACTGAATACCAGGATTAAAATGCTTGCCAGTTCCATATGTTATTCCTAATTATGGTTATGATGAACTTTGTCTCAAAATTTATCTAACCACCCCGCCCCGAGTACTCGGGGCACCCCTACTTAATTTTTTCAAAATCAAGTAGGGGAAAGTTACCTTGCTAATTTCAAATCCATAATAAATATCTCAACCTTTCTCATTCTCAACCTTTTTCAACCTAACAATGTCATCCAGGGCATAATAAATTATAAACAACCCGCTCAGCGGCAGCACCAGGTATACATACCACATGGGCAGCTGCATGGCTGCGGATAACTGTTCCAGTTTAATATTGATTACTACAAACCTGATACCTCCTATAACCAGTATAAATGCTGAAAACAGTATTATAAGGATGTTTATGAAAATATTAAGTTTTCTAATATTGCTTTCAGATAGCTTTTTGTATATCAGCTCTATAGCAAGGTGTTGTTTATGCCCTGACACATATGCTGCTCCCAGCAGGCCAACCCAAATCAGCAAGAATTCTGCCAGTTCATCAGTGAAGGAAAAAGGGTTTGATCCTCTTATGAAGATTCCTGCCGCTACCTGGATCAATACATCAAGCACCAGTATTGTCATAACAATTATCACCAGCCTGCTTAGAATAAGGTTAATTATTTTTCTCATATTCATCGCTCCTGTTAATCTTTTCAATAAGGTCAGCTATCACAGGATCTGAGGATGCTTTTTCATACATCTCTCCAACGGCCTTCCTGAAAGCTTCCCTGTCGATTTCATTGGTGGGTATAATAGTTACACCAGCTGCTTCTATCTGTCGCATCGATTCTTTCTCATCTTCAAGCCACAGTTTGCGCTGGTATGATGAGGAGCGAAGTGCTGCATTTTCGAGCCATTTTTTTTCCTTATCTGTAAGGAGTTCCCAGGATATTGTGCTGATTAATAAAACATCAGGTACTGAAGTATGCTCGTCAAGGCAATAAAATTTACACACTTCATAATGATGCGAGTGGAAGAAGCTGGGCGGATTATTCTCGGCAGCCTCAACGCGTCCGGTTTGCAAAGACGTATATAATTCTCCCCATGAGATAGGAGTGGGCTTACCGCCAAAGCTGTTTATCATTTCCATGGCAGTGGGGCTTTTCATAACCCTTATACTCAAACCTTTCAGGTCGTCAGGATGTCTTACGGGAACATTTTTCGTATAGAAACTCCGGCTTCCTGCATCGTAAAATGTCAGGCCCCTGAGCCAGAATTTTTCAGAGGATAATAGTATTTCCCTGCCAACCTCTCCATCAAGTACTTTATATGAATGTTCCCTGCTGTTAAAAAGGAAGGGCAGACTGAGGACCTTGTATGCAGGGGCAAATCCTTCCATTGCTGAGGCAGACACTTTGGTCATATCAAGGCTGCCAATCTGAAGAAGTTCAATACATTGCCTCTCAGATCCCAGTTGTGCTGAAGGATATATCCGTATTTCCAGTTTACCGCCGGATTCCTCCTTCAGAATATCTGCCATATAAACCATGCTCTTATGTACGGGATGCCCTGTGTCAAGTCCGTGTGCAAGCTTTAATACCCTTGATTTGCTATCATGGTGACAGGATGCTGGGATTATTAAAAGCAATACTAAAGCTGAAAATCTGGCGATATTCATTCGGGCTGCAGAATATTTATTAATACCCTGCAAGAAACAAAAATAAGCTGATAAATACTATACTGTGAATTCAATGTTTAGCTCCTGCAGAATATCATCCTCAGGCCGCGATGTGGTCTTATTCCATCCCCTTGATTCATAATATTTATCAAGGTTGTCTGTGAACTCTTCACGGTCAACGATGGCTCCCTTGTGATCACCGTAGGTAAATTTATTATTAAAGAATTTTTCCGGTATTGAATCGTCAATGCGTCTGAATCCTTCACGGTAATTAAACATTTTCTCAATGGTGAATATACGGGACCCGGCCTTATTAAATTCTTCTTCTGTCCATTCAAGGCCTGTTATTGATGACAGAATATGCCTGTAATGAATATCGTTCCTGTACCATGAAGAAGCAAAGCTGCATGCACCAAGGGAGTCACGCAGGCATGCACCATCCTGTCTGCTACTATTACCACCGTTCATATGGCAGGCACCCCTGTTTGATGTTGCGTAGGTTATTGCCCAGGATGATGAATTAACAGGTACATTCCATGCGGCCAGCTCATGTCCCTTCACATGTATGGCGTATTCATCTGAGCCTTTACCGATAATCTTAGCAAGCTCCTTTACTCCACTGCATGCAATTTCACCAATTCCTTCCCTGTAACATATCTTTCGCATCAATTCAAGAGATGCTTCAACGTTTCCCCAGCCCAGATCTATGCCATCAAGGAAGTCAGCATCTATATGTCCTCTCTCCATGGCTTCCATGAGGAAACCTATGGTATTGCCAACAGAAATTATATCAATTCCATAATCATCTCCATCATATATAAGTTTATGCAGGCCGTTAAGATCAGAGATCATGAGGTTGGCTCCCAGCATTGTTCCTGTTTCGTATTCAGGTCCGTCATGTACCTGTACGCCGTAAGCTCCTTTTGCAAAACCACTTTTCTTACATGCAAGCTGGCATGAGTAACATGCAAAATCCCGCTTCCATATTTTTTTCCTGTTTGCCTCGGTTCCAATTTTTTCAATCTCACTGAATGTTCCTTCGCTGTAGTTTTTCACTGCCTGGGTCCCATTACCCGATGAGGAGGTCAGTGCATTGGCTGTACCTCCATACCGCCAGTCCATAACCCTATCATTTTTCTCCATAAATGACCCCCTGATTTTTTTCAGCAGTTCATTATATTTCTTAAGATCAGCCACTTCAGGTATGCCTGAACCTTTCACAGCAATGGCTTTAAGATTTTTTGATCCCATCACACACCCTGTTCCTCCACGCCCTGCTGCTCTTGCTGCGGTATTGATAATACATGCCATTGGAACCAGGTTCTCACCTGCCGGTCCTATATAACATGATTCATACCTTCCTTCGCCCAGCCGGGAATGAAAGATCTTATCAAATTCATCAGTGCCCATACCCCAGTATTCGCCTGCATCTTCGATGCTTACGTTTTCATCTTCAATAAGTATATATACGGGTTTATCAGATTTGCCAGTAACCAGGAGGCCATCATAGCCTGCATACTTCAGTTCAGGACCAAAGAATCCTCCCATATTGGCATAGCTCAGTGTTGATGAATGTTCATATTTCTTTTCCACAGGACTTGTGCGGGGTGATTTTGTTACAACGCATGTCCTTGAAGAAGAGGGGATAGGGTACCCTACGAAGGGACCTGTCATGAACATAAGTATGTTATCCGGGGACAGGGGGTCGGTTCCAGGTTTAAGCCTGTCGTACAATATTTTTGCACCCAGTCCGCGTCCGCCCAGGAAATTATGTATATCACTATCGGGTATGCTTGTTTTTTCTATTTTACCTGTGCTGAGGTTTACCTCCAGCAATTTTCCGAAATATCCTTTAGTACTCATATCTGCTATTTCTCCTCTTAAACATTGTAAAACTTGTCAATCATAATCTGCGCCAGCTTTTCAGGAGCCAGGTTATTAAGATCCCTGTCTGCAGGCATTTCGATGTATTTCAGGGCGTCGTACGGGCAATATTTGACACATTGCGGATCGCCACCACATAAAGTGCACATGAATCTCGGGTTTCCTGTTTCAGGATCGGGATGTATGACTCCTGCCCGCTTTTGTGCACATGCTATTGCACAGCTCTGGCAGCCAATACATCGTTCAGGGTCGTTAACTATTGTATTCAGCTTTTCATCCCTGTACAGTGCCCTGCGGCCTGTTACAGGATCAGGCTCCACGGGGCATGCTTCAACACAGGGTGCGTCATCGCATAAGGCGCAGGTGGAGGGTATATCAATATCCGGATTGAAATGGTAAACCCTGATATTCGATTTAGCAGGATTACCAAGGCCGTTTATCAGTTCACCATTGACCATTACCTTATTATTATACTCAGCACAGACCGATTCACATGTGCGACAACCTGTACATTTTTCAAAGTCAACAGCTATTGCTCTTATAACACCCGTCCTGCTGTCTTTAGTGATAGTGAAACCGTAGCTTCCCAGAAGTATTAAGCCTCCTGCACCATAGGAGATGCGGGAGAGAAAATGCCTTCTGCTTTGTTTTTTAGTGATGAAGATATCTTCCATGTTATAGTATGTTTCTTATTTACAAACAGGATTTTCACAAGATACAATAAAACCTTATTGTATTCATCTGAACTGATTAGCATAATTTTGCATATCAAATACAATCTTGCCCGGGCTCTTAAATGTTAATATATTTGTATGCAATGAAAAAGAAAGTAGTCATAGGTTTATCGGGTGGTGTTGATTCAAGCGTAGCTGCCTGGGTATTAAAGGATCAGGGGTATGTAGTTACCGGCCTGTTCATGAAGAACTGGCATGATGATACCGGAGTACTGGAAGGTGATTGTACCTATGAGGATGATATGATGTTTGCAGAAATGGTGGCCAGGAAAATAGGGATACCTTTTCACACCGTCGATCTCAGCGGGCCTTACCGTAGGCGGGTTGTTGATTATATGTTTTCGGAATACCAGGCTGGACGAACCCCCAATCCTGATATTTTGTGTAACCGGGAGATTAAGTTTGATTCTTTTGTCAGGGAAGCATATAAACTGGGAGTAGACCTTATAGCCACAGGCCATTACTGCCGCAAGGAAACGGTTTATGTTGGCAGTAAGGAGATACACCGCCTGCTGGCAGGAAAGGACAGGAACAAGGACCAGAGCTATTTCCTCTGCCAGATTACCCAGAAACAACTGCAGGGAGCTATCTTTCCAATAGGTGAAATGACAAAACCGGAAGTGAGGAAGATTGCAGCTGACCTTAAGCTACCCACTGCGAGCAGAAAGGACTCACAGGGTATCTGCTTTATAGGTAAAGTTGATCTGCCGACTTTCCTGCAGCAACAACTGAAGCCAAGGACAGGGCGTATTGTTCTGATAGCACCTGGTTTTGATTTTCCTGCTTTTAGCAGTGGCTTACCTGAAGATGAAATAAGTGATAAAGAGCTGTTTGAAATGACAAGTCCTTATCAATATAATCCTTCCAGTGGACCAACAATAGGAAAGCATGACGGGGCTCATTATTTCACCGTAGGGCAGAGAAAAGGCATTAATATAGGAGGTTATAAAGAACCTTTGTTTGTTATATCAACCGACAGCAGCAGGAATATACTTTATGTTGGCGAAGGACAGGATCATCCCGGCTTACACAGGAAGGGACTGATGATAAAGGATAAAGAGATACACTGGGTACGCCCTGACCTTTTTATGGAAACGGGGGAGGCAAGGATTTATGATGTAAGGATACGCTACCGCCAGACGCTTGAGAAAGCAAAATTGTACAGGCGCCAGGAGGGTATGTTCATAATTTTTAACAGGCTGCAAAGAAGTATTGCACCGGGACAGTTTGCAGCATGGTATTCAGATGATGAACTCCTGGGATCAGGAGTTATCAGCGCTTAAATTACATGCCTGAAGCCAGTTCATTAAGTCTGTCACCGGTCAGCCTGTATACAATCCATTCATTCATAGCTGTAGCCCCAATACTATCGTAGAACTTGCGTGCTGGATTCCAGTTAAGAACCCACCATTCAACCCTCCCGCATCCTCTTTCAACTGCCAGCGAAGCGATATATGAGAGCAGTCCTTTACCCAACCCTTTGCCGCGGTATTGAGGCATCACATATAAATCTTCTATATATATGCCGGGCTTTGCAAGGAAAGTCGAATAGTTATGGAAGAACAGAACAAACCCTGCCTGCTTTCCGTTCGCTTCTGCCAGAACAACTTCTGCATATGGGTGTTCGCCAAATAAAGTCTTTTCAAGGGATTCCTTAGTGCCGACCACCTCGTTTTCCATTTTCTCATATCTTGCAAGTTCCACTATAAACCTATGAATAACAGGTATATCCTTTTTCTCCGCTATCCTGTAAGATATCTTCATAATAACGTTGCTTATTCTTAATAAATATAATAAAAATGACCGAATATGTTAGTAAATATGATGCATATTTACCGGTTACAGACTGAAAAAAACGGTATATTTATCTTTCTCATGGGACAAGGAACTATTATAAGATATAATGCGTCTGCCGGTTCAGGTAAAACATATGAACTGGCGGGTATTTATCTCAAATCTCTTTTCAGGGATCCGAAAAGCTATCATAATATACTCGCTGTGACTTTTACCAATAAGGCTACAGCAGAAATGAAAGAACGGATATTGCATAACCTGTACCTCCTGTCCCGCGGAGAGGTATCGGAATATTCCGGACTTATAAAAGAGGCAACAGGTAAAACGGCAGAGCAGATCAAAATAGATGCATCTGAAATATTGAACCAGTTGCTTCATGATTACTCGTACTTTTCTGTTGGCACAATTGACAGTTTTTTTCAGAAAGTGCTAAGGTCTTTCGCACGTGAATCAGGACTGCAGGCAGGTTTCAACATTATCCTTGATTCTGACATGATATTGATGCAGGCTGTGGATGAATTGCTGAGGGATGCAGAGACTGACGGCAAGCTCCTTGACTGGCTTATTGAATTTGGTCAGAGGGAGATACTTGAAGGCAAAAGCTGGAACCTGAAGAAGAAGATATTATCGCTGGGAGGGGAGATATTCAAGGAAAAGTACAGGATGCTGCACGATAAAGGATTCATAAATGAGGATAAGGACCAGCTGAAATCATCCATCTCAGGTATGCACGCCTTCATAAGCTCATTCAGGAAGGAAGTGAGCCGGCTGGCAGAAAAAGCCCTTGGTATTCTGGAAAGTAATGGTGTTGAACCAGGGATGCTTTATCTTAAAAGCGGTTCAATAATGAAATTCCTCCAGGAGGCTAAAAATGATATCCCGGGAATTAGTTTCAGGGCTGTGAAAGCTGCAGCAGAGGAGGACAGGTACTTCTCAGGTGCATCTCCGGCTCCTGAACTGAAGGCAGCACTGGCCGACGGGCTCGATAATGTAATCAAATCACTTGCAGGGGAATACCGGGATAAGATCGTTCTTTATAATTCCATTAAGCTGGTACTGGATAACCTGTATACACTTGGCATACTGAATGATATAGCATCTAAAACAAGGAAATTGCTCACAGAACAGAACAAATTCCTTCTTTCTGATGCCGGAGATATACTGCGCCGGATTATTGAAATGGACCAGGCTCCGTTTATCTATGAGAAAATGGGGAACAGGTATAAAAACTTTATGATTGACGAGTTCCAGGATACCTCATGGGTGCAATGGAAAAACTTCCTTCCCCTGATAAACAACAGTATGGCTGAAGGTGAAGACAGCCTGGTGGTAGGCGACATAAAACAATCGATCTACAGGTGGAGAAACAGCGACTGGGAGATATTCGAGCGAATAGGTGACTCATTCCATCCTGATTCATATAAGACTGAAGTGCTGAGAAATAACTGGAGGAGTTCAGCAAATATAATAAGGTTTAATAATGCGGTTTTTTCTGATTTGCCTGGCATTGTTGAGAAAGATCTTAAACGCAGGGATGATATGATCAGCAGAGTGTATATCAGTGTAGTGCAGAATGACCCCGGAAAGTACAGTGATGGATATGTGAGGATGAAAATGTATGATTCAAAAGAGGAAGGGAAGCAACAGGCACTGGAGGACCTCCCGGGGATAATTGAGGAAATACAGGATAAGGGTTACAGGCCGGGTGATATAGGCATACTGGTGAGAACAAAGAATGAAGGACAGGAAGTAATAGACAGGATAACCAGTTATGCTTCAGGGAAAACAGGTAATTCAAAATATTCCTACCAGGTGATCTCCCAGGATTCATTAATGCTTAACAGCTCCCCCGTTATAGTGTTCCTCGTATCAGTGCTTAAGTATTTAATGAATAAGGACGATAAGGTAAATCATTCGGTGATGTTCCAGCATTACCTGCTTTCAGTTGGCAATAAGGAGATTGACAGGCCAATATTCATCGATAATAACAATGCAGGCATACGTGGTGCATCATATTCTGAGGACTTTAACAGTTTCCTTGACAGGATACGCTACCTATCAGTGTATGAGATTATTGACAGGATTATCGAATATGCAGGCCTGAACAATTTAAAACCGGCCATACCATATCTTGTCACACTTCAGAACTCTATCCTTGAGTTTGCAGGAACGGAGACGAACGATATACCTGCTTTCCTTGAATGGTGGGAGAATGAGGGTCATAAGCGGTCGGTATCATCAACAGGTCAGAGTGATGCCATGCAGCTTATGACCATACATAAGTCAAAAGGTTTACAGTTCAGGGTGGTAGTGCTGCCATTTATATCATGGATCTTCAAACATGAAGTAAGTCCCGTGCTTTGGATTCATTCTGATCACAGGCTGCTGAATAAGATGGGTGCTGTGCCGGTGAAAATGAAAAAAGATTTCCTGGATACTTACTTCAAAGATTTCTACCTTGATGAAGAGGGCAGGGCAGCAGTTGATAAGCTTAATTTACTCTATGTTGCATTCACCAGGGCACGCGAATGCCTGTACGGAAACCTTATTATCAACAATAAAGGTAAGTCAGCAGGAGTTTATCTATTTGATATCTTCTCAGATGAACAGCTTACAAAACAGCTCGATTATACTCAATACCTCGATAGTAATACCGGTACTTTTTCATTTGGCAAAATACCAGCCATGACCAGGAATGAGGCACCAGGATCCGACGATCCTGTTATTGGGTACCCCCTGGTACTAAATGATAAAAGGCTCCGCCTTAAATTACACAGTAAATCATTTTTTGCCGGTAAAACAGATCAAATGGAAGACAGGAGATATTACGGCCTGTTAATGCATGAAATACTTTCGTCTGTAAAAACAAAAAATGATGTGGATGATGCAGTTAAGGCATATCTTACAAAAGGAATAATAGGACAGGATGACTACAGGAATATAAAGGCTAAAATATACAGTGCCCTGGATCAGGAAGATGTAAAAGAATGGTTTTCAGAAGGTGTAAGGGTGAGAAGCGAGAAAGATATCCTTATACCGGGTGGTGCAATAAGAAGGCCTGACAGGATAATATTTAAGAATGAAAAGATTATTATAGTTGATTTTAAGTTTGGTAATGAATTGCCAGGCCATAAGATGCAGGTTGAAGAATATAAGATCATACTTGAAGAAATGGGTTACGATAAAGTGGAAGCATTCTTATGGTATGTTGACTTATCAAAAGTGATAAAGTATGATGGATAATTCAGGCACACGTACTTTCCCCTGGGGACACGACCGCAGGTTTAATGCATATTCAAATTACTTCAGGAAAATATTTGGGGGAAGGGTACAGAAGCTTAGCATTGATGCCGGGTTTACCTGCCCCAACAGGGACGGTACACTTGGCACAGGCGGTTGCAGCTTCTGTAATAATGATGCTTTCAGTCCCTCATACTGCAATCCGGAAACAAGTATTACCGAACAGCTAGATAAGGGTATCCGTTTTCATGCCAGGAGGTACAGGAAGTCAGTAGCGTACCTGGCATATTTCCAGTCCTATACAAATACGTACGCCGGCCTGGATGAACTAAAGAGAAAATATGAAGAAGCACTTCGCTATCCCGGTGTGACAGGGCTGATTATTGGTACCAGGCCTGATTGCATCAATAATGAACTACTTGACTACCTTTCATACCTGTCAGCCTCTTATTACCTTGCGATTGAATATGGCATTGAATCATGCTACGACCGCACTCTTGAAAGGGTAAAAAGGGGACATGATTTTGCCTGCTCGGTATCGGCCCTGGAAAGAACTGCTGCAAAAGGTATTAACACAGGAGCCCATTTTATTTTTGGTTTACCGGGCGAATCACGGCAAGACATGATGAATGAGGCAACTATAATCTCAGACCTGCCGCTTAAGACGGTTAAATTTCATCAGCTGCAGATCATTGCCGGCACAGGGATGGAGAAAGAATACTTATCGCGGCCGCAGGACTTTGAACTTTTCACCTGGGAGGAATACAGGGAGTTTTTTATAAGGTTCCTGGAAAAGCTGAATCCTGAAATTATAGTTGAACGGCTTACCGGGGAATCCAGCCCGGGCCTTATCAGGAACAGGCGATGGGGTAATATGAGGTCTGAAGAGATGACAAGGTTATTTGAACAGAGACTTGAAGAGCTTGATACCTGGCAGGGCCGGCTCTATCGGAAAAAGGGAAATACAACAAACAAAGAGATGTAAGAATGAAAATTTTCTTGAGAGAAATAGTATCAGGATTATTGAATGAATACGGTGACGCCCTGGCAGAACATTGTATTGTATTCCCCAATAACCGCTCTATACTGTTTTTCAGGAAGTACATGTCGGAGTTGATAGAAAAACCGGTATTTATGCCTTCATTGCACACTATCAGCAGCCTCCTGTCAGCCCGGAGCAACCTGAAACAGGCAGAACCTGTACAGCTTATATTTGAACTGTATAATATTTACCTGCAGGCGGGTAACAGAAAAGAATCATTGGATGAATTTTATTACTGGGGGGAAATGCTGGTCAATGATTTTGATGATATTGACAAATACCTTGTTGATCCTGAACTGCTTTTTTCCAATCTTGCTGACCTTAAGGAGATTGATCAGAAATTCGGAGCACTGAACGAAGATATATCAGCTATAATAAAACAATTCTGGACGAATTTCGAAGCATCGAAAATGACCGATGAGAAATCTGATTTTCTTACAATGTGGAAAATACTGGCCAAAGTGTACAGGGAGTTTAACAAAACACTGAGAGCCAGGGGACTGGCGTATGAAGGAATGATAATACGAGAGCAGGCTGAGAGAATAAAATCAGGGCCTGAAACATGGCATCAGGATATAAGTATGTTTCACTTTGTGGGATTCAATGCCCTGAATAAATGTGAAAGAGAAATTCTCAGGTATCTGAAAGAAGCAGGCAGGGCCAGGTTTTACTGGGATTATGACCCCTGGTATGTTAATGATAAAGACCATGAAGCAGGTTATTTCATCAGGCAAAATATTTCTGAATTCCCGGCTCATCAAGATCTTGCTCCCATAGAGTCTCAATGCTCTGTCAAAGTATATTCAGCACCCTCCGATGTCGCACAGGCTAAGCTGATACCTTCTTTGATCGGGGAATACGGGCTAAGCGATGATCCCAATGAGACAGCCATCATACTGGCTGATGAAAATTTATTAACTCCTGTACTCAACAGTTTACCCGAAAGGGTGCAGAATATAAATGTAACCATGGGGTATCCATTATTCCAGACCCCGGTATACAGCCTTGTCCACCAGCTGCTCAGGCTGCATAAGAACATGAATGGGCATGATAATGACCCGGACTTCTACTATAATGATGTAATTAACGTTCTTCAGCACCAGTATATAGCATTTAATTACCCGGGTGATTCAGATTCAGTTATTAAAGAAATCAAAGAGAAGAACCTGTTAAGGATAAACAGGCAATCACTGCTGCTGAATGAACTGTTTACCTTGATTTTCACCAATGAATTCAATAGCGGGACATACCTGCAGGAGATATTGTCATATATTATTGAGTTGCTGGATAAGAATGAAGATGATGACAGGGGCCGGGGCTCTCGTCTTAACCTGCAGCAGGAATATATTTATAGCCTCATCCTGCCCCTTAATCAGCTTGGGCTGATAATGGAGGAGTCAGGCATGAAGCCTGGTATTGACCTGTATACAAGGCTTCTAGACAGAATAATGAGAAAAATAGTTATGCCATTCAGCGGTGAACCGCTTCAGGGTGTCCAGGTAATGGGGATCCTGGAGACAAGGTCTCTTGACTTTAAGAATATTATATTCCTTTCTGTTAACGAAGGAAAAATACCAAAATCACCCGCCGGTAATTCCTATATTCCGTATAACCTGAGGGAAGCATTTGATTTGCCAACAATAAAGCATTCTGATTCAATATACGCCTATTATTTATACAGGCTGTTGCAAAGGGCGGAAAAAGTTAAATTTATTTATAACAGCAGTACTGAAGGAACACGTAGCGGTGAGATGAGCAGGTTCCTGCTTCAGCTTAAATATGATGAAAGATATAATACTTCTTTCCTGGATACACGGTTTAATATCCTGCCCCCGGCAAAGGTGAAAGATTCAATTATAAGGACAGGTGAAGTTAATGAGGCCTTTGAATCCATATTTCTCAGCGATGATGATGCAAAATACCTTTCACCAAGTGGAATAAATACCTGGATAAACTGTAATATGAAATTTTATTACCGTTATATAGCAGGAATAAAGGAAGCTGAAGATATGCTGGAAGAAGTTGATCCACTTGCTTTTGGCAATATTCTTCATCATGTGATGAAGGAAATATACGAACCTTATGAAGGCAGTGTTATTGATTCAAACGAACTGAAAAGAATGCAGGGAAGAAATGATCATATTAAAAAGATGGCAGAACAGGGTTTCAGAAAGGTGTTTATGAAAAACAGCAGGGGCAGTATCAAAGGCAAAAACCTCATAATAATCAGTATTATTGAAAGAATGGCAGCTCAGATAATAAAAGCTGACATTAACTATGCGCCATTAGAGATAATATCCCTGGAAAAGAAATATGAAGGATCAGTATCCTGTATTGTAAACGGAATAATGCGCGAAGCAGCAATAGGCGGGACTATTGACAGGGTAGACCGATCAGGAGGTATTTTCAGGGTGCTTGACTATAAATCAGGGGCTGATGATGTTCAAATAAAGGACCTGGAAAGTTTGTTTGATTATGATGCAAAAGACAGGAACAGCGCTGCTTTCCAAACTCTTCTTTACTGCGAACTGTTTATGCAGAATACAGGGGAGTCAGGGCTGCGACCGGCACTGTACCCAGTACGGAAGATATTCAATGACGATTTCTCCGATACCTTTTTCATTAAGAATGGGGCAGCTAAGGGTGATGTCCTGTCTTATGGTCTGGTTAGGGATGAATTCATCACAGGTCTTCAGAAGGTTCTGTCAGATATTTTTGACCATAACCGGAATATTGAAATGACCCGGGATAAGCAGAAATGCAGGTACTGTCTGTATAATAGCCTGTGCAACAGGAAGAGCTAAAGTAAATATTTGTATATTCGGCATATGGAAATGAGATATTCTTCTTACAGGGTAGAAATAAAAAATATCAAGTTTGTTTCTGAAAATGGTCTTCAATATCCCAGGACAGCTATCATAAGTTTTCTTGATCATAAGAATGAGGAGATATCAACCGAGTTGCTTGGTTACCTCGAAACCCGCGATATTTATACTGCAATTGATGAGGGAAAGGAAATTATTCTCGACAATTGTTTTATAGAGGATTTTTCCCTGTCAATTTACAGGCAACAAAAGAATATAAACAGGAAAGAATATGTTCGCCTGAAAAAATTCTCAGCCCGGAACACATTTTTTACTGCTCATACAGCCACTGATTTCTCATATGCTGATTTCGGAGATTCAGATATTTCTTTTGAAGGCTCACATTTTGCGCACGGCAAAGTACTCTTCAATAACATAAGATCGGGTAAGGGTAATTTCATCCTATCAAGTACTTATATTAAAGATGGTCATATTGAATTTACCGGTGCTGAATTTTCTGAAGGCAATTTTGAATTTAAAAATTCGGTGATAAATGACGGTCTGAAGGATTTCCAGGATATGGTCTTCTCAAAGGGAGATATTAGTTTTGCCAATACCGAATTCAACTCGGGGGAAATTCTGTTTATCAATAGTCGTTTTGGCGAGGGAAATTTTTCTTTCAAGATATCACGTATTATATCTGGAAGAATTGATTTTCACTATACTTCCTTCGGAGAAGGTGATGTGATCTTTGAACGTGTTGAATTTGGGGACAGCAGGGTTGATTTCAGGGCTGTGGATTTTGGTAATGGAAGGGTTAACTTCAACAGGGCCGTATTCGGGAATGGTGATTTCGTTATGGAGGGAGCATTGTTTAAGGGGACAAAGTTTTTCTTTAAGCGTGTATATATGGGTTCAGGAATAAAAGATTTCAGCCTGATGGAGATGAAATCAGCAGAGGCCAGTTTCGAAAAAACAGATTTCGGATCAGGGGAACTGAGCTTTAATGGTTCATCATTCAGGAATCTGTCACTTAAATCATGCCATCTTGATCATTATGTTGATATAAGAATATCAGGTGCGGATGTACTTGACCTGTCGGATTCAATTGTGCGTGATATTGTTGACCTGGAACCTTTCAATATGGAATATCATCTTAATGTACTGGATCTGTCAGGAATGAAGTTGCTGGGAAAATTATATATGGACTGGAATAATAATATGTGCAGGCAAGTAATTATGAACCAGGAAAATACCAGTCTGAGACAAAAATCAGAACAGTTCAGGATACTTAAGGAAAACTTTAATGTTACCGGCAAATATGAGGATGAGGACAGGGCTTATGTGATGTTTAAAAGGCTTGAGTCAAAGTCAGAACTGCAGGAAACATTAAAACGGAAGAAGGGAATTGCGGCCTTACCAGCCTATATCTCGTATGGCTTTCGCTGGCTGGTTTTTGATGCTGCCGGACAATATGCTACCAATCCGATAAGGGTTTTATTTACCATGATAGTATCATACCTTGTATTCAGCCTGGTATACCTGTTTATGATGTTGTTTTCCCGGTCTGATATTATTGCTTCTGTTGATGATAAACTTTCGGTTGTTGCCAGGGCTTTTTATCACAGTGCCATAACTTTTCTTACCATTGGCTATGGGGATCATTATCCATCTGGTTCTATAAGGTGGATGTCAGGAATAGAGGGCTTTATCGGGCTGTTCCTGATGTCTTACTTCACTGTTGCTTTCGTCAGGAAAATACTAAGGTAGTTTGCCTGATATCTTTCTGTTGAGCTCAACCATCCTGATGGCTGTAAGAGCAGCTTCATCACCCTTATTCCCATGCCTGCCCCCTGAGCGGTCTATTGCCTGCTGAAGGGTATCGGTAGTTAACAATCCGAAAATAAAAGGAATATCGTATTTGAGATTTAACTGTGTGATACCCTGTGTTACACCCTGGCATACATATGTGAAATGAGGTGTTTCTCCCTGGATAACGCAGCCCAGGCAGATAATGGCATCAACATCCGTGTTTTCCTTAGTAAGCTGAGCAGCCAGGGGCAATTCGAAACTTCCGGGAACGTGTTCTATAATGATATTATCATCATCAGCACCATGCTTCTTTAAGATCCTGACAGCTCCATCAAGTAAATTCCATGTGATCTCCCTGTTCCAGTCCGATACCACTATGCCGAATCTCATATCCCTGGCAGATGGTATTTTATCAGGATCATATGCTGATAGATCTTCAGTTGCCATTACTGTATTACCTTGACCCTGGCTATGTATTTTTCAATATTCCTTCCTTCCGAACTTTCAGGATATTCTTCTTTGATCCTCTGGTATAAATTCAGGGCTTCTTTATACTGGCCTTCAAGCTCATGTAACTGTGCAGCTTTCATAAGGTACATAGGGTTATAGAATGAATTCTCCGTATAATTGGCCGCTCTGAGGTAATAGTCAATTCCCTTGTCGGTTTCACCGAGCTCAACATATGCATCACCAATACATCCCAGGGCTATAGGGCTTATTGATATATCCCTCTTCTTGAATTTTTCAAGGTAATCGATGGCATCTTCATACTGGCCAGACCTCAGGAAACATATTCCGGCATAGTAGTTAGCGAGGTTTCCATGCCTTGTAATTTTGTATTCATCAGCTATGTCAATAAAGCCCAGGTAGTTGCCGTCACCATATAGGGCCAGATCAAGGGAGTCAATATCAAAATAATCCTCTGCTACATACATCTGTGAAAGGGCTTCTTCAGTCTTGCTGTCAATCCTCCTGTTATATAACCATACAATACCTACTATCACGGCAACCACTGCAAGACCATATGTAATTGATTTCCAGTTACTCTCAAGGAACTGTTCAGTCCTTGTCAGGGTTTCTTCAACGCCTTCAATTGCTTTTGGTGATTCCTTCTTCTTAGCCTTTTTTGCCATTATTACTCTTTTTATGCCTTTAAGATCATTTCCAATAAGTTTCGCAAAAGTAGTTTTTTTCGTTTGTATATAAAATATTTAACAAAAAAAATGCCCTGTGCTATAATTGAGAATCCTGTTAAACAGTCTGTTGAAAAAGAAATATTACAGTGCCGAATAGATTTAGTAAATTTGTTACAAATAATATATACTAACATGTATCTAAGCAGGCTTAATCTCTCGAACTTTAAGAATTACAGGGAGATAGATGTAGAATTTTCGCCCAGGATAAACTGCTTTGTTGGTGATAATGGGGTTGGTAAAACTAACATTCTGGATGCTATCCATTACCTTTCGCTTACAAAGAGCTATTTTGTAAATGTTGACAGCGTGAATATACATCATGGAGATGACTTTTTTATTATAAAGGGCATTTTTCATAATACCGATAAGGACGAGGAGGTTATTTGCGGATTGCAAAGGGGTAAGCGTAAAACATTCAGGCGTGAAGGAAAAGAATATTCGCGTATATCAGATCATATAGGCAGGTATCCTGTTGTGATGATATCGCCTGCCGACAGCAGCATTATTACCGATGGGAGTGAAGAGCGTCGTAAATTTATGAATAATGTGATAAGCCAGTTTAACCGAAATTATCTAAATGATATCATTACCTATAATAAAGCCCTGAAGCAAAGAAACAGGCTACTTAAGGATTATGCTTCAGATGGAAGGTTCGAAAGGCAGATGGTGGAGCTCTGGGAACAGCAGATGCTTACGCCGGGCAGGAATATTTATGATAGCCGATCAGGTTTTGTTGAGGAGATAATACCACTCTTCCAGCAATACTATAATCATATTTCGGAGGAGATGGAACATGTAAAGTTGAAATATAAATCACAGCTTTCGAAACGCTCAATGAAAGAACTGTTTGACAGGAATATCGAGAAAGACAGGATAATGCGTTATACCACGTCGGGGATTCACCGTGATGACTTAATTCTTGAAATGGATGGATTTTCAATAAAGGATATTGGTTCACAGGGGCAGCAGAAATCATACCTGGTTGCATTAAAACTGGCAAAGTTCGAGTATATCAGGAATAAAGGGGGAATGAAACCTATACTGCTGATGGATGATGTGTTTGATAAATTTGATGAGAAGCGTGTCGCACAGATAATAGAACTGGTATCTGAAAACAGGTTCGGACAGATCTTTATTACTGATACACACAGGGAAAGAATGCAGGCTGTATTGTCAGCAATTAATATTGATTATAAATTATTTATTATTGATGAAGGTATAAGAGAGTCTATTGTAAACGGAAAGGAAAAGAAATAGTGCGGCGGAATAAAACAATGACATTAAGCGAGGTACTGAAGGAGTATCGTTCAGAGATGAATATTGACAGAAAGCTGAAAGAAGTAAATCTCCTGAACTCATGGGAACATATTGCAGGCAGGGCAATAGCAAAACGTACATCAAAAGTATACCTTAAAGACGGGAAACTTTTTATTTACCTCACTTCACCGGTAGTGAGAAGTGAACTGTCAATGGCAAAGGAGTCTTTGAAGGAAAGACTCAATGAGAAGGCAGGTGAAGAGCTGATAAAAGAAATTATTTTAAGATAAGATACCTTTTAATTCACAATTCAGGAATAGAATCTTTCAAACTCTGAGAAGAAAAATGCTGCTTCCTTGATAGCATTTTCAGGACTGTCAGATCCATGTACGGCATTCATTTGCAACGACGTGGCAAATAGTTTTCTTATAGTGCCTTCTTCAGCTTTTGAAGGATCGGTTTCCCCGATGAGCTTCCTGAATTCTTCAACGGCATCATTTCGGCTCAGTATCATTGCAACAATAGGTCCGGAACTCATAAATTCTACCAGGCCATCATAAAATGGCCTTTCTCTGTGAACAGCATAGAAATCCTGCGCCTGTGGCTTAGTGAGACGTATCATCTTCATTGCTGATATGCGGAAACCCGATTCATTGATCATTGCCAGGATTGGACCGGTCTTTTTGTTTTTTACAGCATTTGGCTTGATGATAGCAAGGGTGAAGTCATTATGCATAAGTAAGTATTTAAGTCTAAACTAATAATTTCTATATTTGAAACCTGTTAAGAAACTATGAGAAAAGAAACAGCTAAATATAGTAAACTATTATCTGATTTACTGGATAAGTCAAATAATATGGTACTGGTCTGTCATCATAATCCTGACGGGGATGCAATAGGTTCAATGCTGGGGCTTAACAGGTACTTGCAGTTGCGTGGTAAATCGCCTGTAATGGTAAGCCCAAACCGGATACAGGAATTCCTGATGTGGATGAAAAATGTTGACTCCATTATCGTAAGCGAAAAGAATCCGGGCAGGGCGGTAAAAAATATTAAAGAAGCTGAGCTAATTATTATGCTCGACTTTAATCATATTGACAGATCCGGTAAGCTGAAAAATCATATCCAGTCCTCCGGAGCAAAAAAAATATTGGTCGATCACCACCCTGATCCTGAAATTAATGTTGACCTGCTGATATCTGAACCGGAGTTCAGCTCCACAGCAGAACTGATTTTTTCCCTTGTTAAGGATATTGAGGGTGAGTATTGCATTGACCATGACTTCATGGAAGCAATATATGTTGGTATGATGACCGATACCGGTAACTTCAGCTTTGGTACATTTGACGGCAATACACTGAGAGGGGTGGCAATGATGCTTGATAACGGGCTGGACAAGGACTCAATAGTGTCCAGTGTCTACGATAACTTTTCAATAAACAGGCTGCGATTAAAGGGATTTGCCACCTATGAAAGGTTAGTATATTTAGAGGACTACAATACTGCTTATATCTATCTCAGCAGGGCTGACCTTGACAGGTTTAAACATAAAGTTGGAGACACTGAGGGTTTTGTTAATGCTCCTTTAAGCGTTGAAGGTATTATTCTGTCAGCCTTGTTTATTGAGAAAGAAAACCATATTAAAGTTTCATTAAGGTCAAAAGGTAATTTTAATGTCAATGCCCTTGCTGCACAATATTTCAATGGTGGGGGCCATATGAATGCTGCAGGGGGAAGATTTAATGGTACAATGAAGGAGTGCCTGGAGTACTTTGAAGGATTGCTTGATAACCTGGACAATCTTCAAGCATAAATCATCTGCAAAGAATGAAAATTATCATATACATACTGTTCATAGTAAGTATTCTGTCCTGTACATGTTGCCGTGACAAAAGTGGCCAGAAGGAAAAAACAGGCAGGATAAGCAAGGAACAGCTTGCTGAGATAAACCGGCAGTTACTGATTAAGGACCGTGAAAGGATCCTGAGTTATATTGAAAGAAAAAGCCTTGACCTGAAAGAAACGGATACAGGCCTTTGGTATTCTGAGACCGTGAAAGGAAAGGGTAGCATCAGCCATGGTAATGATGTTATGCTGGAGTATGTCTGCAGCCTGCTTGACGGTACTGTAGTTTATGATTCAGAGAGAGACGGTGTCATGAGATTCGAGGTTGGTAAATCAGATATCCCTTCAGGGTTAAACGAAGGTGTAAAACTTCTAGGGGAAGGGTCGGAAGCTATCCTGATTATGCCCGGGTATCTTGGCTATGGCCTGTTGGGTGATGAGAATAAAATACCTGCACGCTCAATTCTTGTTTACAGGATAAAAGTTGTGAAAGTAAATTAGCATATTTTGCACGATATTTGTTATAACCATGCTTATAATTTACTATTCCGGTACTTATGAGAAACAAAATTAAGATAGTCTTCAGAATTATATTTATAGCCCTTGTCATTACTGGTCTTGTCTCCTGCTTTAAGGACAATGATGAAGAGGAGGAATTGAAAATCATAGGCAATTTTCTTAAGAATAATGGTATAGATACTGAACCCACCGCCAGCGGATTATATTATATTGAGTTAATAAAAGGAACAGGTGTACAGCCTGTAGCAGGTGATACGGTGGAGATATTTTATAAAGGTTACTTTCTTACCGGGAGTGTATTTGCCAATAATCTCTACTCCGATCCCTACCGTTTCGCTCTTGGAACTGGGGATGTTATTCCCGGGTTGGATGAAGGCGTCTCATATATGACGGAGGGAGGGGAGGCAATGCTGGTCGTTCCCAGTTCCCTTGCTTATGGTTCAGTTGGTAGCTATTACCTTGGCATCCCCGGTTATACCCCTCTTGCTTTTGAGGTTATTCTTGACAAAGTAGTGCTGGGACCATATCATTATTAGTCAGCATTCGGAAGTCGACATTTGGCAGCCTGCGGAGTGTAAGTGTATTAAATAGTTACCAACTACTCATTATTTCACCAAAGCATTCTAAGCCACTGCCGATAACAGCACTGTAACCATGTCCCGGACTGGTCCAGGCTCCTGAAAGATATAAATTTTTTACCGGTGTATTGTGTGGTACGCGGTTTTGCCCGGAGTTATTCAATGTTTGATCCCATCCATAAATTGCCCCGCGGTAATTACTGGTATAGCGGACATTGGTTAGTGGCGTACCGATCTCTTTGACTTCTATAGCTTTGGACAATCCTGGTATCAGTGTTTTCTCAACGCGCTTAATCAGGATATCTGCCATCTCTTCCTTTTCTTTCCGGTAAGCGGTTTTGTTACCTTTGAAATAGTCCGACTCAAACTTTTCCCAATGACTGTAACCCTGGGCTGAGAGAATATTAAGAGTATTTTTCCCTTCCGGCGAATAGTTCTTATAAATATTATCATAAAGGGTAATCCCGAGGCCGCAATTTTCTATATCTGCATTTTTAATAGCCTGGTAATCAGCATCCATATCATATCCACTCTCATAAAATATTTCGGAATCGGTAATTCCATATTTACCGACTAAATTGTCTTTTAAACCTAAGAATATTTGAAAACTGGAGAAACTGACACTGAATTGATTAAATTGTGTCAGGTAATCATTGAGATATTCTTCTTTGGCCAACATTTTATGGAACGTATCGTGAGCGTTTGCGTTGGAGACTATGACTTTTCCCGTAAACTCTTCCCCTTTACTGGTCTTAACTCCATACGCGGTTTCATTTTTCGTCAATATTTGTTCAACACGTGTGTTAAGCAAAACTTTCCCGCCACGTTCTTCAATAAATTGCACCAGTGCATTACTTATCTTTTGGGACTTTCCTCTTGGATAGTAACCCCCGTTTTTAAGATATTCAATTGCAGGATAAGCATAATAAAAACTCGAAAGCAGTGAAGGAGGAAGTCCGTAATATCCCCATTGAGCAGAGATTATAGCTTTTAATTTTGGATTTTTGATTCTTGCATCAACACACTCTCCCCAGGTTTTAGAATAGTATTTAAAAAGATATGGAAAATCTACCGGGAATTGGCTCATATCTACATTGCCTCTGGCATTTGATATTTTTTCAATATCCATGACCAGTCCCTGCATGTCATTAAATATTCCGTTTATACCTTCTCTTTCCTCCGGGAAATAGCCAGTTAATATTTGAATATATTCATCAAGATTTCTCTGGGGAACTCGTATATCATAATCCGGAAAAATTACCCGGTATAGATTGGGATGAGGAAGAAAATCAACATCGGTTATCTCGGGGAAACCGGGAATGAGATTATGTATGCCATTTCTTTCACCGACTGTCGTAGAGTGCAGGGAAACATCAAAATCAAAACCGCCGGGACGTTTAAAAGTAGTTGCGTATCCACCTGGTTGATAATGCTGTTCCAGAACCAATGGTTTGAATCCCTGCCGGGCGAATGCCGCAGCACAACTTAATCCACCGAGTCCTGAACCAATAATGACTGCATCAAATTGATCTGTTACAGAATTGGCATTAACACCCCTTGGGAAGGAACTCCAATCAAGAGCTATCATGGGAATACCATAAAGCATGGACTTTACAAAGTCTCGTCTTTCTATGTTCTTATTTTTCATAACTTAAATTTTATTTAGCCATACTTAGCCCGCCTTCCCTGCCCCCCGGAGCCCCGAGTTCTCGGGGCGAAGGGGGGAGCCTCAGCCTACTTCAGTATTTTATCCAGTGTTATATTATTCTCTTTAAAGAAATTAATGTACCGGGTCCAGTGCTCACTGGTAAAAGTATCAATCATTTCCCCAGCCTTAGTCATGGCATCCACGGCTTTGTTTACTGATTCTTCCTCGGCATCAGTCAGGGCTGAAGTTGCAGTATAAAGCACATTAATACCAAACATGTCTCTTGATAATCCTTCCCTTCTGTTGGTAAGGGACCTAATAATATCGTTATATTCTTTATTTACAGAGTCATATATTTCTTTATGTTTTTCTGCGAAGTCCATCTCTTCTGATATCAGTTCATTCATCTTCGTAAGGTTTTTCCTGATATCTGTGAAGCTTTTATATTTCTCATTATAAGCTTTGATCCCTGGCTGCAGGTCAAGTGCCCTGGCCCTGTTTTTATTTATAGCTTCAATATCAGGTTCAGGCATCCTGGGGTCATTACTCACAAGGATATCTGATGAAGAGGTAATATCATCTTTACATATGACTAGCTTATATGTCCCGGGCAGCACCCTTGGGCCCCTGCGGAACCGGAAATAATTCCTTCTTTCTCCTCTTTCTTCCTCCATTATCATTCCTGGCATTTCTGGTGAGTCCATTGAATAATCCCATAATATCCTGTTAAAACCTTTTTTATACTCAGATTCCATTTCTCTCAGTGTATCACCGTTATTATTCAGGACATATAGATTAAGTTTGTCGTCATTGCTATCAGCACCTGCGAAGAATGAAATCAATGCAGCATTAGGTCTGTTATCGCCTTCGAACATAGCATCAGCCCTGAAATAATAACCGGGCAGGTTTTTTGTTTCTGCCATAGTAGCTTCAGGCGGATCGAAAAGGACGAGATCCTGCTTGATTATTTCGTTTCCGGTCTGGGCCATTTTCCTGAGAGGTACTATATCATCAATGATCCATATTGAACGACCAAAGGTGCCGATCACGAGGTCATTTTCCCTGGTTTGAATTGCCATATCATAGGTTGATACGGTAGGATAATCTACAGTCCACTTATTCCACGTCCTGGAGCCGTCAAAGCTTACATACAGTCCGTATTCCGTCCCTGCAAACATCAGGTTTGGCTCAACGGGGTCCTGCACAAAACACAATACATATCCCCATACATCATTATCATCAATTATCTGTTCCCATGATTTTCCATAATCAGTTGTTCTGAAAAGGTATGCACTGTAATCGCCCAACCTGTAATTATTAACGACAACAAATGCTTCGCCTTCATTATATTCTGATGCTGTTATCTGAGGTATCCAGGCAGCTGATGGCATTCCTTTTATATTCTGCCCTACTTCTTCCCAGTTTTTTCCACTATCCTTCGTAATATGAAGTTTGCCGTCATCGGATCCTGTCCATATAAGTCCCTGTTTCAGAGGGCTTGGTTCAATAGTCAACAGGGTACAGTGATTTTCTGCACCGGTGGCATCAATTGTGAGGCCACCACTTTGCCTTTGTTTTTGTTTTTCGGGATCATTGCTGGTAAGATCGGCAGATATCGTTTCCCAGTCATCACCACGATTGGTGCTCTTATGCAAGAACTGGCTGCCGGAATATATTGTATTATCATCAAAAGGATCCTGTGCCAGGGCTGCATTCCAGTTGAATCGTAATCTTTCACCCTCTTCTGCAGCAGGTCTTATACTCTTGCTGTTACCTGTCTGAAGATCTATTCTTTGCAGGGCTCCACCCTGTGATTGTGCATAACAATACCTTGGATCATTGGGTACAGGGAGAGCATCGAAACCATCGCCACCTATCAGGAACTCCCAGAACTCATTAATAATTCCCCCGTTAGTCCAGGTGTAGGCCGGGCCTCTCCATGACCCATTATCCTGTAAACCACCATATACATTATAGGGCTTCTCCATATCTACGGAAATGTGGTAGAACTGGCCAACTGGCAGGTTTGTTATATGTCTCCATGTCTTGCCCATATCATATGTTATTGCCAGTCCGCCATCATTTCCTTCTATCATATGTTTGGGATTGTCAGTACTAATCCACCATGCATGGTGATCGCTGTGCACGCTACCTGCTATTGCTTCAGGAAATGTTAAGCCTCCATCTTCACTCATGTTTATTCTTGAGTAAAGGGTATATATCCTGTTTTCATTTGAGGGATCGACATATATCTCAGCATAGTAAAATGGCCTGCTACCAATATCTTCGGTGCCACGTTTTTCCCAGGTGGATCCTCCGTCCGTTGAGCGGTAAATTGCATTTGTCTCTGATTCAACATAAGCATATACATATTCTGGCCTGCTCCTGGCTATTGCTATTCCTATTCTGCCCAGTTTTTCAGGTAATCCTTCCGTAATCTGTTTGAATGTGTCTCCTCCGTCAAGGGTTATATATAGTCCTGAACCTTCACCACCTGAATTGAAGAACCATGGCCACCTCTGGTGATCCCACATTGCAACAATTATCTTGTCAGGATTTTCAGGATCCATTACCATATCTGCCACCCCTGATGTCTCATTTGTATATAATACCTGTTGCCAGCTTGCTCCACCATCGGTGGTCCTGTATAAGCCTCTTTCCTTATTGGGTTTCCATGGGCTTCCAATAGCTCCTGCATATACTATATCACTATTATTGGGATTTACTAATATTCTGTGTATATGCCTTGTATTTTCAAGGCCTGCAAGCTTCCATGTTTTACCTGCATCGAGGCTTTTATACAATCCGTAACCACCTGTAATACTATTTCTCGGATTACCTTCACCTGTTCCTGCCCAAATAATGTCAGGGCGCAGGGGATCAATTGCCAGGGCACCTATCGAGGCAACTTCCTGTTCGTCAAAAACAGGTTCAAATTTTATACCGCCACTTGTTGTCTTCCATAATCCGCCCGAGGCTGTTCCAACATAGAAAATCTCGGTATTATTATTGTCAACAGCAATGGCTGTTACCCGGCCGCTCATGCCGGCTGGTCCTATGTTCCTGGGCTTTAGCCCGTGAAAGAGGTCCATGTTAACTTCCTGGGCCTGGGCATAGAGGAGTGTTCCCAGGAGAAATGCAGAAATAATTGCTTTTTTTGGTAACATTTGAATCTTGGATTTAATAATTATAATGGCAATTTATTAAAAAGAATTTATTAAGTCTACCAGTAAATTCATGTTTAAGAATACAAAACCTTCATTAAGGGTTTTCCCCAATAATAAAAATAGCAGGTTTCTTATCAATGTCAGGAAATCCTTCTTTCTTCCAGGCTGAAACAGTCTGTGTCATAATAAATTCATCCGGATGGCTGATATTGGCTGCTATGCATAAGTATATGTCATTGCTGAGTGTTCCTGCTATATCCGAGAGAAGATTCATATTACGATATGGAGTTTCCATGAATATCTGGCTCTGGCCTTTACGAGCCTGTGTTTCCAGCTTTTTTATTTCCCTGATTCGATCAGATTTGTTTATTGGAAGGTAGCCATTAAAGGCAAAATTCTGACCATTAAGACCTGAAGACATAAGGGCAAGAAAAATGGAGGAGGGGCCACTCAGAGGTATAACCCTGAAACCACCGGAATGAGCCCGTATTACCAGTTTTGAACCCGGATCAGCAACTCCGGGAATCCCGGCCTCACTCATAAGCCCGGTATCAGACCCTTCGCTTAAACATGAAAGCATCTTCCCGATGTCTCCTGAGGTAGTATGCTTGTCCAGGATCATGAACTCGCAGTCGTCTATGGGAAATTCAGGATCAATCATCCTAATGAACCTGCGTGCACTGCGAACATCTTCAACAATAAACTTTCTCAGAGAACTGACGATTGCCAATACTTTATCAGGTATAACATAACTGTAATCAGTTGATCCCAGAGTAACAGGTATCAGAAACAATTTGCCCTTCACAATGCTGTGTTTTGTCCGAAAATACTAAAAAATACCTGTATGAGAAACAATCTGCATTTCAGAAGTGAATTATTTTAACTTATTTTGAATCTTTAAAATACCAGCCGTGAAAATAACTTTTCTGGGTACCGGCACTTCACAGGGTGTTCCTGTTATTGCGTGTAACTGTATAATCTGCCAGTCAGAAGACAGGAGAGATAAGCGGCTCAGAACATCTTTGCTGGTAGAGGCGGAGGATCAGAATATAGTAATCGATGCCGGACCCGATTTCAGGCAGCAGATGCTCAGGGCAGAGGTTAAGCAACTCGACAGTATACTTCTGACACATGAGCATAAGGACCATATTGGTGGTATGGATGATGTGAGGGCCTTTAATTATATTAATAAAAAACCTATTGATATTTACTCGGATGAAAGGGTGCAGAGGGCTGTAATGAGGGAGTATCCATATGTCTTTTCGGAACATAAATACCCCGGAGTACCTCAAATGAACCTGATAACCATAGATGATAAACCATTCCAGATAGGTAATTTGCATATCATACCGGTGAAAGTACACCATTACAGATTACCTGTGTACGGTTTTCGTATTAATGACTTTGCTTATATTACAGATGCCAATTATATTTCTGAGGAAAACAAGGGAAAGCTCACCGGAGTTAAGTATATGGTAATTAATGCATTAAGAAAAGAAAAGCATCTTTCTCATTTTAATTTAAGTGAAGCACTGGACCTGATAAATGAAATTTCACCAAGGAAAGGATATATTACACATATCAGCCACCAGATGGGACTGCATAGCGAAGTTTCACAGGAATTACCTGCCAATGTTGAACTGGCCTATGATGGCTTGGTTGTTGATATATAAAACACAGATATTAATAGCGCTTATTCCTGTAGCTTTTTTTCAGTTTCTTCTGGTACTGACTTGAAAAGAAATACTTGTTCCTTCCAAGTTGTGTAGCACTTATATGAGTATTCTTCTTCTTTTTTGCATATGGATTCTGCCTTGAGGCAAAACAGGAAGTCAATAAGACGGCAACTAATATTATAATTAAGTACTTAAGGTACTTCATAATTGCATATCTGATATTTATATTGTGTCTTAAATTTACTAAAAGTACAAATATTTTGAGTAAATATAAATAACAACATATATATTTACGGATGCAGACACAAAAAGTTATATAAGGGCATATTTTTTTTTTGCCAGGGCATTAATACATGGAAATCCTAATCACATAAATTATATTTCCTGAAATGAAAAAATTGTTTATCACGGGAGTAATAATATTATTTATATCCTTGCAGCCAATTAATTGCCAGAACCTCGAAAATTTTGGTCTGTCAACCAGCAGGGGATTGAGAATTGAGAAACTTATTTTGAGCGACAGCACCGAAGCAGGGCAGGAATTATCATTCCCCGTATTCAGTTTTGAATTGAACGGTAAATACCATGTTTCAAATGATGTAAATGCCACTCTTGCTGGAACCCGTTTCCTGATGAGCTTTGAGAACTCATTGCGTGTATCGTTTATTTCCTATGGAGGTGATCATCCGGGCTGGCGTGGGGAAATAGCTTTTCAGAATAATAGTTTTGACACCATTGAGATAAGTAACGTATTGCCACTGGGGGAAGATACCAGTAATGTTTACATTACCGGAAAAGGGCCATGGAACCTGGCAAGGGCATACTTACATCGTCCGGGTTATAAGCCAGTTCGGGTTATACTTCCTGATAATGCATGGGAGCTTGGTTTTTCTGTCAAGGAAGTAAACCAGGACATATCGCTGGTAACCCTTGCAAGGAGGGGAAGAAATAATGGAGCAGTAATAAGAAGGTACAGCACCCTCTTACCTCCAGGAACAACAGTATCATTTAGTCTATATGGTGATGTATTTTCAGGATCATGGCAGGATGGATTGAAGCTTATTTTCAGGGACAGGTATCTGTATGACCTCACTGAGTTTGATAACAGCCTGTTCGAAAGGGATGACCTGAAATGGATAAGGGAATGCTACCTTGCTGTATTGCAGCAAGCATGGGATAAATCGTTTTATGACAGGTTCGAAGGCAGATATAAGTATGGTGAACAACTGAGGGTGTATAACAGCATGTTTGGTCATATTGATATCTATGGGATATGGCCTACCTGGCCCCGCCTTGGTGTTGACATGAGAAACCAGTGGGACCTGTACGATGACCTGCCGGGTGGTACCGAACAGCTAAGAAATTTTGCCCGGATGTCCAGGCAGACAAACACCAGGTTTTTTATTGCATATAATCCATGGGATAACAGCACAAGGCAGGAAAATCCATACGCCGGTTTGGCCAGGCTGATAAAGGAGATTGAGGCTGATGGTGTGGTGTTGGATACAAGGGGCAGCTCAAGCTACGAAATACAGGCAGCAGCCGATAGTGTAAGGGAAGGAGTAATTATGTATTCAGAAGGTATGGCCGTTACTAAAGATATGCCTGGAATAGTTTCAGGAAGGGTACATAACGCTATTTTCCTTTCACCTGAATTAAACCTGAACAAAATAATAAAACCTGAGTTTGCCATTTTCAGAGTCCTCGATGTAGGTGAAGCAATCCTGCACCGTGAAATAGCAATAGCATTTTTTAACGGATACGGTTCAGAACTGAACCTTTACAGACCTGGACGATACTACCAGGTTGACAAGGATTATAACTACCTGTCAAAAACAACAATGATCCTAAGGGAAAATAATGATGCTTTCCTGGATAATGACTGGATGCCCCTGATTGATTCAGGCAGGGATAAACTGCATATTAATAAATGGCAGAGTGGTGAAAAAACCATCTATACTGTACTGAATCTGGACTATCAGGGCTTTGACAGTACAATACTGAAAGTACAATATAAAGATGGTTATCACTTTGTCAGTTTATGGCATCATAAAGAACTACAGCCTGTTAAGTACGGAGATCAATATCTTGTGAATGTCACTGCCTCCCCTTATTATGAAAGTTATGAGGGAACACGACTCGAGGGAAGCCTTGATTGTATAGCACGTTTTCCTGAAATACTTACCGTTGACCTGGAACAGGATTCTCTTCACATCAGCAGTGAGAAAGAGGGACAGCTGAAGATATGGAATGATATTCCATCGTACAATTCAGAAGCCATAGAGATGGAAATTAACGGAAGTGAGAACCTGGATATAACAACAATGTTTCCTGACTATGAAGGAATGATAGTTATTCAGCTATTCAATGACAGAGCTCTTGCAGATGAGGTAGTTGTTGAATTCAGGGGAGGTAAACCATGGCTTATTAGCGAAGTTGAAAAAACTGAACCGCATAAAGGAAGATACCCCAGGGATATGGTACTGATACCGGGTACAGAAATAAGTTATACACTTACCTCTAATGATGATTTTATTCCACACCCTGAAAGTAATAAAACAATAATTCATAATATTGATTCTTTCCTTATAGATAAGTACCCTGTTACAAATGATCAATATTACAAGTTCATAAGCGAAACAGGCTATATGCCTGCAGATACTGTTAATTACCTTAAACACTGGAATAGAGGTATTTATGAGCAGGGCAAGGAGAAGTATCCTGTAGTCTATATATGTATTGAGGATGCAAAAGCATATGCTGCATGGGCTGGCAAGAGGCTACCCACGGAAGCAGAATGGCAACTGGCTGCCCAGGGTACAGACGGACGCTTGTGGCCATGGGGAAATGAATTTCATGGAACAAAATGCAATAATGCATTTGAACGACCCACACCCGTTGATGCTTTCACAAAGGGCCAGAGCCCTTATGGAGTTATGGATATGGTAGGAAATGTTTGGCAGCTTACTAATGATATTTACGATAACGGAATTTACTATTTCATCATTATGCGCGGAGGAAGTTATTATAAACCTACTTCAAGCTGGTGGTATGTGCAGGGCGGACCCCAGTCGCTTGATAAAACCCAGATGTTGTTGCTTGTATCTCCAGGATTCGACCGTAATGCTACAGTAGGATTCCGGTGTGTAAGGGACATAAAGTAATTTAGATCTGTCTTACACCGTCTTCGATGAGGGGCAGGTAGAAATCAGCTTTTAAGCCTGTAGCAGACCTGTAGGCGATGTCGAGTTTTTCAATGAAGCTTTCAGCCTGTTTTTTCTCAACAATACTTACTGTACAGCCACCAAAGCCGGCACCGGTCATCCTGCTGCCAACCGTTCCACTTATCTTTCTGGCTTCATATGCAAGAGCATCAAGCTCCTTTCCAGTTACTTCATAATCTTTCTTCAATGAGTCGTGCGACTCATTCATCAGTTTGCCAAATTGAAGTATGTCACCTTTTTTGAGTACTTTCACTGCCTGCAATACCCTGTTATTCTCTGTTATTACATGCCTGGCTCTTTTCCTTATTATTTTGTCAGGAATCAGTTCATCCAGCAGGTGCAGATTATTTATGCTTAACTGGCTGAGGTGATTTATAGAGACTTTTTTATTTATATACTTAACTGCTTTTTCACATTCAGCGCGTCGCTCATTATACTTTGAGTCGGTAAGACCCCTTCGTTTATTTGTATTACTGATGATCAACTGGTATTCATTAAGTTCAACAGGCACAGCGTCATAATTGAGGGTGTCACAATTAAGGAAAATAGCCTTGTCCTTTTCTCCCATACATACTGCAAACTGGTCCATAATACCACAATTCATACCTACGAAGGTATTTTCAGCATGTTGACTGAGTTTTACCAGTTCAAGATCCGGCAGGCCGGCATCGAAAAGCTTATTCAGGGCATAAGCTGTAACCATCTCTATTGATGCTGAAGATGATAGTCCGGCACCATTTGGGATATCACCGTAAAAGAGCATTTCCATTCCGCCAGGTTGTATACCCCTTTGAATAAACTCCGATATCACACCCAGGGGGTAGTTAACCCATTCCCCGGATTCAATTTTTTGTATATTATGTATATTCAGAGAATCTGAGAATTCAAAATTTAAAGTATTAAGTATCAGGCGGTCATCATTCCTTTTTCTCACCAGGAGATAAGTACCATAATTAAGAGCACAGGGGAAAACAAAACCGTTATTATAATCGGTATGTTCGCCTATAAGGTTAACCCTTCCGGGGCTAAAAAAAATAACAGGATCATTTGTCCTGTTATCATATCTCCTAAAAAACTCATTTTTAAGTTGGGATAATTCCATGCTATACCTTTATTTTCTTTTCTATTTCCGTGATCTGGCTCCTGAAATGCTTGTCGGTATCAATAAGGTTATTAACAGTTTTACAGGCATGTAATACTGTGGCATGGTCTTTACCACCTATCTGTGACCCAATACTTGCCAGGGAAGCTTTTGTAAGACTTTTACTGAAATACATTGATACCTGCCTTGCCTGGACAATCTCTCTTTTCCTTGTCTTGCTCTGCATGAGCTCTATGGGAATCCTGTAATAGTCGCATACAATCTTCTGGATAAAGTCAATTGTGATTTCTCTTGTAGTATGCTTAACCAGTTTGTCAATCATTTGCCTGGCAAGCTCAAGGGTGATTTCTTTCCTGTTAAGAGTAGATTGAGCGTAGAGAGATATGAGTACTGCTTCCAGTTCCCTTATATTATTGGTAATATTTGCAGCAAGGTATTCAAATATTTCATCATCCAGTTCAATACCATCATTATAGGCTTTCTTCTTCATAATAGCCAGCCTGGTTTCATAATCAGGCTTTTGAAGATCGGCCAGCAATCCCCATTTAAACCTTGATAACAATCGCTGCTCCATTCCCTGTAATTCAACAGGAGGGCGGTCGCAGGTCAGAATCAATTGCTTGCCGCTCTGGTGCAGGTGGTTAAAAATATGAAAAAATGTATCCTGTGTTTTTTCTTTTCCTGCAAACTCGTGAACATCATCAAGTATAAGAACATCTATCATCTGGTAAAAATGCAGGAAATCATTCTTGTTGTTATTTCTTATTGATTCAACAAACTGTGTCTGGAATTTATTTGCATTAACGTACAGTACAACTTTCTCGGGGAATTGTTCCTTGACCTGTATGCCAATGGCCTGTGCCAGGTGGGTTTTACCAAGCCCGGAGTCACCGTAAATCATAAGAGGGTTAAATGCTGTACCGCCCGGGTTATTTCCCACGGCAATTCCTGCCGACCTGGCCAACCTGTTACAGTCACCTTCAATAAAGTTCTGAAATGAATAATCAGGGTTTAGCCTTGGATCAAAGTGCACTTTCTTTATACCCGGAATTATAAAGGGATTCTTGATAGATGTCTGGGCTGCTTCGAAAGGAACTGATACAGGTTTGTTTTTAAGCTCGGTCTTATTTCTTGAAGGGTATTTTACTGTATAGGATTTTCCGTTGGGGAACTGGGTATTCTCCATTACTACATTATATTCAAGTTTCGCATCATTGCCTAATTCTCTTCTGAGTGTTTTACGCAGAACGTCAATGTACTGTTCTTCAAGGTATTCATAGAAAAAAGGACTGGGTACCTGGATAGTTAATACATTATTATTAAGCTTCAGAGGTATAATCGGTTCAAACCATGTTTTGTAACTAATAGAGGGAATTATATCCTTAATAATCTCAAGACAGCCTTCCCATACCTCCTGATGTGTTTTATTCATCTAGATTAGTGGTTAATAATTCTTGCTAGGTTTATATCGGGTCAAAATCTGAAGCAATATTTGCAAAAAAAAAAATGAAAAAAAAAATTTTTTTCGCTTGACTTTTACAAAAAAATTCTATGGTATTAGCATTCAACCAATTAAAATCAAAAAAAAAATTAATTAACTTAAACACCTGAATACCAGGGCAATAGCAGTTATTGACTTATAATACTTATCTAATGAGCCCAGTATATGGGGATTTATTTTTTTCGTCCGAATACCGAAATATTCATGTAACGTTCCGGATTGGTTTTAAGATCTTCCAGTAAAAGGTTTAATTGTTCGAGACTGATCGTAAGTTTTGTATAAAGTGAATCATCATTCAAGAGCAGTCCGGCTGATCCTTTTCCTTGATTTAATTTTTTAAGAAGCATTGTTGTTTCTTTGACAGCAGCGTTAAAATTATTGACTGACGCTTCTATTTCTGATTCCGACAAGTCGCTGGCAATCACTGAAAACTGCCTGATAGTGGTATCGAGAACCTCAGAATTTCTCCGGAGCATATCAGTAAAATTATCAAGGTTGGCGATCAAATTGCTGATATTTTCACCGGAGTTTTCAAAAAGGGTATCCATCTTATAAGTTACATTCTTAATATTTCTTGCACTTTCCTGTATATCTTTTCTTAAGTCATCAGTAATAATTGGCTTTAAACCATTAAGGAGGGTATCAATATCTGAGATTATCCGGTCTGCTTTCCTGATAACAGGTGAAAGGTCATCACTTAAAGTGCTTAGTATTCCCCTGTCAAGCCTTGATTTTATTGTATCACCGTTATGATGAAAAACAGGGCTTTCTCCCATTATCAGTCTTACCTTCATTCCTGCAAGTACTGTTTCAGGGGTTATCTCGGCAATGGTTCCCAAAGGAAGTTTATATCCGCTGTTAATGCCAATGGTCACAAGTAGTTGACCTGATCCGTCATTAAAAAATTTAATATTCCTAACAATACCGGCTTTATATCCATTGATCTCGACAGGGCCTGACTCTTCCAGTCCACCTATATCATCAAAAACAGCATAATACCTTTCGCTACTGTTAAATACATTATTCCCTTTCAGAAAGCTGAAAAGCCATATAAATATTATAATAGTAATAATGGCTGTCAGACCAACAATGATTTCTTTTGAGATTTTCTTCATATTATTTTCGCTCTGATTGTTCTATTGCCTCTTGCAGGGGCATTATTTTAAGATTCCTGACAGCTATAACAAAAGCATCTGGAAATTCACTCTGCAGTTCTTTTCTTTTTTCTGCGGCTTCACTGTATGTTTGGTACTTACCAGTAACATATTTGAAATATTTACCGGACACAAGTTCGGTAATTTCTCCGGTTTCCTGAAATTGTTGTGGCAGTTCTTCCTGTCTGGTTGAGGATGTTGCCAGTTGAACCATGAACCAGATTTTGTTATCCTGGACATTTTCATCACTTGCAGAGGTACTGAAATCACTTTTCTGATCAATAGACGACTTGTAATCCCTGAATGCCCTAAAAATAGCTGAGGCTATATAGTCCTGTCCTTGTTCAGACATAAGGAAGCGTTCCTCCTGTGAATTGGTAATGAAGCCGGTTTCTACGAGTACGCTGGGCATTGTTGTTTGCCATAATACTATAAGGCCTGCCTGTTTTACACCACGATCAGTTCTGCCAACGCGATTCCTGAACTGGTCCTGTATATAGTTGGCAAAGTTAAGGCTCTGTTCCAGGTAAATATTTTGCATGAGTGAGAAAATAATAAAAGACTCTGAGGAGTTAGGGTCATAGCCCTGGTATCTTGTTGTATAATCTTCCTCAAGGGTTATAACCGAGTTCTCTTTCATTGCAACTTCAAGGTTTCCCTGGTCTTTGTGTATACCCATAACAAAGGTTTCGGATCCGTTAATCCTTATATCCCTGAAACCATTACAATGGATTGAAATGAATAAATCTGCTTTTGCCTTATTTGCTATTTCGGCTCTTTTGTATAATTCGACAAATTCATCCTCTTTTCTCGTATATATAACCTTAACGTCTTCCAGTAGCTCTTCTATATATTTACCTGTTTTAAGGGCTATAGACAGTGTTATATCCTTCTCCTTGCTTCTCTTTCCTTCAGCACCCGGATCTTTGCCTCCATGTCCTGCATCAATAACCACCACCCATTCATTTTCAGGTGGATCATCAGCAAGGCAAATCAATGCGGAACAAAACAATATACCGGCCATGAGAACAAGTCTGAATGCTGAATTAATTATGGTATAATGTTTGTAATTTTTAATCCTGCGCTTCATGCTATGAAGATGATTTTAATTAGTTTTACTCCGTTCTATACAAACTTTACAAAAATAGTACTAAACTTATATACTATTTCAGCAAAAAAGATACATATTATCCTCATAAGTACTTTTTTATCAACATTTCTGTACGGCCAGGAGATTCAGGGGGTACCGGATTCTTTAGTGGCTGTAATGGATACAGTCACTTTTATGCAGGATACTGTACGTGTCGATACCGTTGGAGTTGATACTTCCAGGGTCAGAAGATTCATTATCTCACCTGATGCCGTGGATATGCCTATAATATATAATGCTGTTGACAGCCAGTATATTAATATGGAAGAGCAAAAAGTATACCTGATAAACGGAGCTTCGGCTGTGTATGGTGATATCAGCCTGGAAGCGTACCATATAGTACTGGATCTGAATACCAGTGAGGTAACTGCATGGGGGAGGCGCGATTCAACGGGAAAGCTTGTTGATATACCCAGGTTCAAAGATGGTGATGAGGAATTTGAGGCGGATGAGCTTACATATAATTTCAAGACCAAGAGGGCAATAATGAGAAATATTGTAACCGAGGAAGAAGAGGGTTTCCTTCGTAGTGATATTACCAAGCGCCATACGGACGGGTCTCTTCATGTTAAAGGAGGCAAGTTCACGACATGCGATGCTGAAAACCCTCATTTTTATGTTAGCCTGCCAAAGGCAAAAATAAAACCGAATGAAAAAATAGTTTCCGGCCCTGCATTCCTGGTCCTCGAAGATATCCCACTTCCCCTGGCGTTACCTTTTGGCTATTTCCCTGTACAGAAAGAGTATGCCTCTGGGATTCTTATACCAAGATACGGGGAGGAGAATAACAGGGGTTATTTCCTTAAGGAAATGGGTTATTATTTTGCTGTAAGTGATTATTTTGACCTCAGTTTTACCGGAGACATATACACCAATGGTACATGGAGGCTGAGTGCAGCGAGCAATTACACGAAAAGGTATAAATACAGTGGTAATTTTGGTTTTAATTACGCCAATAATGTCAGTGGCTATAAGGGACTGGAAAATTATTCCAAAAGCAGCAATTATTCGGTACGATGGACACATACGCAGGATGCAAAGGCAAGGCCTGGGACACGGTTTTCGGCCAGCGTGAATTTGAGCTCTTCCGGTTTTGACAGGGAAAACAGCTACGATGTCCAGGAACATGTTAATACAACCAAGCAGTCGAGTATAAGCTATACCAAAATATGGGCAGGTTCTCCTTTTAATTTTTCAACCAGCCTTAATCACAGCCAGAACTCAGCATCAAAATCTGTAAGCCTTAATCTACCGAAGATGAGTTTCGGTATGTCAAGGATATATCCTTTGAAATCAATAGGTAGCGGTAGTACAACCAAATGGTGGCAGGAGTTACAGCTTCAGTATAGTGCCAGCCTCGACAACCGGATTTCAACCACCGATGAAAGAATGTTCACCAGTGAAATGTTCGAAGACATGAAAAACGGATTCCAGCACAATATACCTGTGAGCATCCCAATCCGCCCTTTCAATAATTTCTCTATATCCCCGAGCCTCCGATATTCAGGGGTGTTATTCACGGAAAGAACTTCAAAAAGATGGGAGCCTGAATACGTTGACCCTGTTACCAATGATACTGTCAGCACTGTAATCAGTGAAACGGAAAAAGGATTCTTTTACGGTCATGCAATAAATCCTTCAATAAGTGCCAGCTATAGTCCCCAGATATTTGGTATGTTCCAGTTTACCAATCCTGAATCACGGGTAATTGCAGTGCGTCATGTTATGAAACCTTCTGTTTCTTTTTCTTTTGTGCCTGCATTGGCGGGTCTTTCCTCCGACATGTACCGGGAGGTTCAGATCGATACAGCGGGGAATACAAGGGAGTATTCAATATTTGAGAACGGGATTTACAGTACACCATCTTTGTCACGCAAGAGCGGTAACCTGAATCTTTCGCTCACCAATATCATTGAAGCAAAGGTAAGATCAAAAAATGATACTGCGGATGCTGAAAGGAAAGTAAAAATACTTGATAATCTGAGTTTTAATACTTCATACAATCTTTTTGCTGATTCCCTGAAGTGGAGCCCTCTCTCTATGGTTATGAGGACCAGTTTGTTTAATGAACTGAGTATTTCTGCCAGGGGTAATTTTGATTTTTATGCAACTGATACCCTTTTCAGGAGGATTAATACGAGCGAGTGGTCGGTTAACAGGAGACCTTTCAGGATGACAAATTTCAATATCAGCCTCAATTTTGAACTTAATAATCTGCTTAAATCTTTTATTGGTGGAGAAAAGGAAAAAAGTACCTCTTCTGGTACCGGTACCGACATAGAGCAATCAGGCCTGGGAGGCATGCCAGGGTCAATAGATGCAGCCGGAAGGGCTGGCCAGGCAGGCAGCAGGCAGTCAGGATCAGGTATGATATATGACGAATATGGTTATGTTGACTTCAATGTTCCATGGACGATGAGAGTGGCCTATAATTTCTATTATACAAAGACCAGGGAAGAATCGGTGATCAATCAGAACTTAACAATGAGTGGTAATGTCACTCTTACAAAAAATTTTGCAATAACCTATACTACGGGGTATGATTTCCGGAGCAAGGAAATAACTATGACCAGGATAGGTATAAGAAGGGACCTGCATTGCTGGGAAATGAGTTTTAACTGGATACCTACGGGGTATCTTAAGAGTTGGGATTTTACTATACGCGTCAAGGCAAGTGTATTGCAGGACCTTAAGTATGAAAGAAGGAAAGACTATCACGACAATTACTAATATATTCAAACTGTTATGAAAAAGATCATACATACATCGAAGGCACCTGCAGCACTTGGACCTTACAGCCAGGCTGTGGAAATAAATAATACTCTGTATATCTCGGGCCAGGTGCCTGTTGATCCGCTAAGCGGATCTATAGTTCAGGGTGGCATAAGTGAGCAGACTGAGCAGGTTTTGAAAAATGTTGGTGCAATTCTTGAAGAGGCAGGATATTCTTTTGACGATGTTGTCAGCTCAACATGTCTTTTGTCTGATATGTCTGATTTTAAAGCCATGAATGAAGTATACGAACGTTTTTATCGTAGTAATCAGCCCGCAAGGGCTGCATTCGCAGTAAAGGAATTACCGCTTGGAGCATTACTGGAAATAGTGACGGTTGCTGCTAAATAGTGATATTCCCAAGGATTCACTCAGCTATTATCTCAAATTCGATCTCAGTTTTAACCTCCTTGTGAAGTTTGATCTGTGCTTTGTATTTTCCAACTTCTTTTACCTGTTCGCCTTCTATGGAGATATTTTTCCGGTCGATTTCATATCCCTCATTTTTAAGGGCTTCGGCGATTTGAATAGTGTTAACCGATCCGAAGATTTTACCTGAACTACTTGTCTTTGCACCAATGGTGAGCTTAACAGCAGCAAGCTTTTCAGCCATTTCTTCAGCCTCCTGTTTAATTTTATCTTCTTTATGTGCTCTCTGACGAGTATTTTCCTCGTGGACTTTTTTTGCTGACGGAGTAGCCAGTATGGCATACCCATGCGGTATAAGAAAATTACGGGCATACCCGTCTTTTACCGTTACTATTTCACCCTTGTCTCCTAATCCGTTTACATCCTGTTTAAGTATTATTTCCATTTCTTGTCCTCCTTATTTTATTTTAACAGGTCAGTAACATATGGGAGCAAGGCAAGATGACGAGCTCTCTTGATAGCCTTGGCAACTTTTCTCTGGTACTTAAGTGATGTACCTGTGATACGTCTCGGCAGTATTTTCCCCTGCTCATTTAAAAATTTCTTAAGGAATTCAGGATCTTTGTAATCAACATATTTGATCCTGTTCTTTTTGAATCGACAATACTTTTTCTTCTTGATTTCAACTGTCGGCGGGGTTAAATATCTTATTTCTGATTCATTCTGTGCCATAATTTAGTCCTCCTGAATTTTTTCTGTTTCTTTCTGCTTTCTCTTCTTTTCTGCATACTTAACTGCGTATTTGTCCATTTTAAAGGTCAGGAACCGAATAATCCTTTCGTCCCTTCTGTACTGGACTTCCAGTTTTTCTATTAATTCGCCTGGTCCTTTGAATTCAATAAGATAGTAAAACCCGGTTGATTTCTTTTGAATAGGAAAGGTCAACTTCTTGAGGCCCCAGTTCTCTTCGTGGATGATCTCGCCTTCGTTATCGGTGATCACCTTCTTGAACTTTTGTACCGCTTCCTTCATCTGGTTCTCAGACAAAACGGGAGTTGCAATGAAAACGGTTTCATACTGATTTAACATAGTTTTTAATTTTTAAATGAAACTAAAATCGGGCTGCAAAAATATAACTTTTTCTCAAATTTACCAATTATGTTACTGATATATTTAAGATTAAATCATTCCTGAAGGATATCATTATTTATTATATTTGCTCTCTATATGATAAGAATAAAAGTTAAGCTTTAAACATGGAGAATTTTATTGTATCTGCAAGGAAATACAGGCCCGTCAAATTTGATACTGTGGTCGGCCAGGATTCAATTACATCAACCCTGAAAAATGCGATAAAAACCAATCACCTGGCACAAGCTTATCTATTCTGTGGCCCCCGTGGCGTTGGCAAAACCACCTGTGCTCGTATACTGGCCAAAACTATCAATTGTCAGAACCTTACCGATAGTACTGAATCATGTGGCAAGTGCGAATCATGCCAGGCATTTGACAGTTCAAGGTCATATAATATACATGAACTGGATGCAGCATCCAATAATAAAGTTGATGATATAAGGACACTTACCGACCAGGTTAAGATTCCTCCCCAGGTAGGGAGGTATTCGGTGTATATTATTGATGAGGTTCATATGTTAAGCACATCAGCTTTTAATGCTTTCCTTAAAACCCTGGAAGAGCCCCCTCCTCATGCAGTATTTATACTGGCAACAACAGAGAAGCAAAAAATAATTCCAACAATACTATCCCGCTGCCAGATATTTGACTTTCACCGGATTACTATAGATGATATAGTAAAGAGACTGCTTTATGTAGCGGGAAAGGAGAATATTGAAGCCGAGCAGGAAGCCTTACAGATAATAGCTCAAAAATCGGACGGGTCTATGAGGGATGCACTTTCTATACTTGACCAGATAGTTAGCTTTAAAGGGAAAAAAATTACATATGCCGATGTTATTGAGAATCTCAACGTTCTTGATTATGAATATTACCTGAAGGCAACAGATGCTTTCCTCTCCGGAGATGTGTCAAACGCTCTTTTACTTTTTAATGATATTCTGGAAAAAGGCTTTGACGGGCACAATTTTATCGCTGGCTTAATGAGCCATTTCCGCAATTTACTGGTATGCAAGGATGAGACTACACTCAAACTCGTTGAAGCTGGCTCTGCCATTAGAGACAAATACAGGGAACAAACTTTGAAGTGCCCGGTTAATTTTCTCTATAAAGGGCTCGAAATATTAAGCTCAGCTGATATATATTATAAGACGAGCAGAAATCAGAAACTGCATGTCGAACTGGCATTGATAAGACTGGCTACCCATAATATAGATACCGGCCAAACTACCAGTAATGAAATACTGCAAAAAGAAAAACAGAATAAAGAAGTACTGGACAACAGAAAGGAGAACAGACCAGAAATAAAAACTGATAATAAAAGTTATGAACAAGTATCCAGGTTAAAGAAAGAAGATACTGCTCCAAAATCATTCTCAATAAAAGAAAGACTGAATAAACAACAGAATGACAAGGATCCTGAAAATATTGATGAGAGTAAGGATGAGTATGGTATGGATGATGAACCGGATAATAATCAGGAATTTGGGCAGGAAGAACTGATGGAAGCATGGCGGAGTTTTGGTGATACAGTGAGATCGGGTAATCCACGTATGTCAAGCATAATAAAGGCAATGAAACCGGTCATTGAGGATGAAACCAATATTATACTTGAGCTCAGCAACAAGGCACAGAAAGATTATTTTGACCAGAAATACAAGCTTGAGATAATAAACCATCTAAAAAAAGAACTCTCAAATTCAAAAATTCAATTCCGGACAAGGGTCAGTGAAGTAACGGGAAAAGCGACTCCCTATACTGAAGAGGAAAAATACAGACACCTGGCTGATAAAAACCCTGCTCTTGATAAGCTGCGTAATGAACTTGGACTCGAATATGATTAAAAAACATGGAGAAACTGTCGAATGAAATACTGACTTTCTTGCTTGACAATTCTGATTCCATGATCAGTATTATCGATAATAAAATGAGGTATGTAAATGTGAATGAATCATTTTGTAAATCCTTTCGCATGCAGAAAAATGACCTCATTGGTAAGTGTCCTTCGGATCTGTGGGGAGAACATACCTACAGGGAAAAGATAAGGAAAAATATAGAACGCAGCCTGAAAGGAGAAAAGATACAATACCGGGCGTTTTTTGATATTGCAGATTCTTCAGGTAAATTTTATGAAGTTACATACAGGCCTTTCACAAGTTCCAGTAAGAAATTAAGTTATACGATAATCGAAACAAAAGACGTTAGTAATGAAGTCAAAAATAATGAAAAACTTCCTCATAAGTATATAAAATACGACTTCATGGATAAATACCTGCCTTTTGGTATTTTCTCATGTAACAGGGACGGACTGATAATAGAAGCCAATGAAACCTTCTATAATATACTTGAGGTAGACCAGGATCAAAGAGAGGGTTTGAATTTCAATGATTTAATGAAAGTTGACCATCGTTTTTCAGAGCATATCAGGTCAGGAAAGGCAGGCGAGGCAGGTACTTTTGGCCAGATGCAGATGGTTACAATAGGAGGGAGAGAGCTATTTGTAAGAATAAGCAGCCATGTAAGAGAGGATAACCAAAATAGGAATATTATAGATGGTACACTTGAGGACGTAACGAGAGAGGTGATTCTGGAAAGACGCCTTTACCAGTCACACAGGCTTGAGACCCTCGGTACCCTGGCTGGTGGGGTAGCCCATGATTTCAATACAATACTAACCACTATCTCAGGATATTCAGACATGACAATGGAGGAAGTGGAAAGTGATTCGGTAATCTATAAATATATGACAAGACTGAAGTCAGCAGTGAATAAGGCAGGTAGTATAATTGACCAGATGCTGGTATTCAGTAAGCAGCTTGATCAACATGTTGTGGCGCTGGAAGTAGATAAAATAATTAAAGAAGCTGTTGAATTTATTAGGTCATCAGTGCCTGATAATATTACTCTTAAGACTAAATACAATAAAATTGACGGACTGGTATATGCTGACCCTACACAGTTGTTCAGGGTATTTCTGAATATAATGACAAATGCATTGCAAGCCATGGAAGACGGAGGTGGTACAATGACAGTCAACCTTTCTGAATCATTAACAGATAATAAACAGTATGCAGATATATCAGTTGCGGATACAGGTACAGGAATTGATCCCTCAATAATCGACAGGATTTTTGAACCTTTTTTTACTTCAAAGGAAGTTGACAGAGGTACCGGCATGGGTCTGTCTGTATCACATGGGATAATAACAGGAATAGGAGGGGAGATTAATGTGGAAAGTAATTCTGGTGAGGGCTCTGTTTTCACATTAAGAATACCATTAAAGGAAATGCGAACTCAATCAGAATCAGAAAGTGATAAACAACCGGGGAATATTTTATTTGCCCATGATAATATGTACCTTTCCCGGACATTGTCTCTTGCGCTCGAGCGAATGGGATTCAAGGTGACATTGATATCCTCTGCAAGAGATATCGGGAAAATTATTGAAAATAATTTATCTGATAATGATATACTCTTCATCGTAAATAAGTTTGCAGATAAGAAAATATTCGACCTGCTGGCAAAGAAAGAGAAGGAGGGCAAACGCTTCCGGGTTAACTTTATCATGCAGAAAGATACAATTGAGGATAAGATTCCTGTGTACAGTAATAGCAGGAGGTTTGGCATTGTTTACGAACCCGTCACTTTAAAGGATATACTTAGTAAATTAAATTAACTACCGGATAATATGGCAGGAATTTTAGTGGTCGAAGATAATGATGATTTAAGAAGAATGCTCAAAGAATCATTGGAAAAGAGAAAACATAAAATAATAGAAGCTTCAAATGGGAGGGAGGCTCTCAATAAATTTAAATCTTCTATTACTGATCTGGTTATCACTGACCTGCTTATGCCCGAACAGGATGGCATAGGTCTGATTCTCGAACTTAGGAAAATAAAACCTGGTATTAAAGTTGTGGCAATATCAGGAGGGGGTAAAATTGGCCCATCAAATTACCTTGATGTTGCCAAAACTCTTGGTGCAAATGCTGTTTTTCCAAAACCTTTCAACCTTATTCAGTTTATTGAAGAAGTAGAGAACCTTATTAATACCTGAATATAGGCCGAATCGTGCCATTTCTGAACCAATACAGGCAGATAGTTGTTTTTATATATATATTTATATGAACCTTTAAAATATCAGGAAAATGCTTAAAAAGTCTGTAGAAGATCTATTAAATAGGCAGGTAAAAAGAGAAGGGTATAGTGCTATTCTTTATCTTTCGATGGCATCATGGGCTGAAACACAGGGCTATGCCGGAATTGCAGAATGGCTTTATGTGCAGGCCGAAGAAGAAAAGATGCATATGCTGAAATTAATAAGATTTATTAACGAAAGAGAAGGGAAAGCTATGATCCCCTCGTTTGATAAACCACCGGCTGATTTTGATAGTTTGAAAATACTGTTTGACCAGGTACTGGAGCATGAAAAGTATATAACTAGCAGTATTAACGAAATTGTTGCCGAAACAATTAAAGAGAATGACTTTGCAACTCATAACTGGTTGCAGTGGTTTGTTTCTGAACAGGTTGAAGAAGAAAGCTCTGTACAGACCATCATAGATAAATTGAAACTCGTGGGCACTCATAACCTGTATATGTTCGACAGGGATATTATGTCAATGAGAGCTGAAGAGCAGGATGAGGAATAGTTCAATTGTCATTCCTGACTTGATCAGTAATCTCATGAATAATTTAGGCTGAGGCTAAAGTTAAAGTAGAAGGTTGCGCTCAACCTTAGACAACCTTTTCAACTTTTTTACTCATAAATCCATTATTCCATTAATGAGTCTACTCCGAAAAGTCCAGAGGAGTTTCAAACACTTAATTGTTAATAAGTTAGTAACATTGTTGATATTTAAACCATTGATATACAGTTACATATAATTATCTTTATAGCAGACC